>OMDL01001265.1_pt1 | contig 13514 bp, 8 predicted proteins | sample 1674081 | NCBI WGS metagenome assembly OMDL01 (sample SAMEA103958139, study PRJEB25191) | human gut metagenome | biome: human-associated habitat [ENVO:00009003]; feature: intestine environment [ENVO:2100002]; material: feces | place: Germany | collected 2013/2015
AACAGTTCCTTCTGCGACGTGACCAGTTGCATGTACCCAAGTGTGGACTGGCTGGTCAAATGGTGATCCGTTCAACTGTTCGTGGAGCGAAGATAACGTAACTTTCAATGACGGAAAAATGCAGCTTACCATTGACAGTATGGGCGATTCCGAAGCATACAGAGGCGGCGAGTATCGTTCAAAGGAAAACTATGGCTATGGACTTTATGAGGTTTCAATGAAAGCCATAAAGAATGACGGCGTTGTATCATCGTTCTTTACATACACAGGTCCATCGGAGGATAATCCTTGGGACGAAATAGATGTTGAAGTCCTTGGCAAGGACACAACAAAGGTGCAGTTCAATTACTACACCAATGGTGTTGGCAAACACGAATATATGTATGATCTTGGATTTGACGCTTCTGAGGATTTTCACACTTACGCATTTGAGTGGAAAGAGGACAGCATAACTTGGTATGTTGACGGAAAGGAAGCATACAAGGCTACTGAAAATCTGCCTGTTACGCCTGGTAAAATAATGATGAATGCGTGGAACGGCATTGGCGTTGACAGCTGGCTGAAAGCCTTTGACGGCACAGTTCCGCTTACAGCGGAATATGAGTGGGCAAGGTTTACGGCAGAAAAGTAAAGTGATCCGCATATTATGCTTGCGTTTATGTCTTGATTTTTTTAGTTAATGATATTGATATTTGAACCGACCCCGTTTGCTAGGTCAAAAAGTCTAGCGAATGGGGTCGGTTTATTTTACAAAGATAAATTTCATATATTCACTCTTCTCATGAGCCTGACTATTTATGATATCATGAGTATATTTCTGTATAGGGGTGTTTTTTTGCTATAATTTTCATTTATATTCTCACATCTCAACTTCTCGGTTATACGCCTCTGCCCCCTCGACATACAGCGTTCTCATTTCTTCAAACGAGTCGCTTGGGGATAGGATAACGCCGTCTTTGCCGAACTTATTGAAATAGTATTTGACTTGGATAGGCGGGGAGATGAACTCGTTGACAGCGTTGGGCTTGGGCTTTTCATTGCCTTTTAGTATGGGGCGCTGATAGAGTATTTTGCCGAACATTTCAACGCCTTTTTCGGTGAGGTACACTTTGGAGATATCGCTCTCATCACTGCCAAAACGTGGGTCGCTGAGTAGGTGCTTCACGGACTTGACGTGACCCTCTTTCAGCCGTTCGTATTCGGTGACGGAGGAGTATTCCTTTTGGCTGAGCTTTTCTGCGATGCTTAGTCCGCTCAATCTGCTTATGCGATAGCTGTCGGCTTTGAACTCTTTGCCTGCGCTTTTTTCGTCGGACAGGCAGACAAGATAATTATACATCTTATATTCGTCGCTGACGATACGGTAGGGGATAAGCCTTATGCGGCGCTTTTCACGGCTGTACATATTAGAATATGCGTAAATGAAGCTGTAATATCTGCTGCCGTTTTGTTTGATGACTTCATTTATTTTTATGATATTGTCGGCGAAAATGAGCCTTTCACGTTCGCAATCTGACAGCAGGGCATAGTCCTCATACACGGCTTTCAGAAATCTTCTTAGGGTCGAGCTGTACACTTTGTTTTCATAATAAAGGTCATCACTGCTCAGTGTATCGTAAAGGTCACGGCATATGCTGAGCCTTACTCGCACTGCATTTTCGGTCTTGGTCTTTTCGTATTTTGCAGAGAGCTTTGAGATAAGATAGCTTTTTATTATCTCCTTGCTTTTATCATCAAGGCTGTCATCGATCTCCTCAATCTGCCATTTTACGAATGCGTTCAGAAGTGGGATACCAATATATTTATAGTTATCGTCACTTTTGTATTTTAATGATGCGATATATGCTGAATCAAATATACTTGTGAGAAATGAGGACATTGATACGCTGCCGTTAGGGGAAAGGCTTGTTTCAAATATGGACTTGTCCTTGATAATGACGGAATATGCAGAGGGTGAGAGGGGTATGGATTGCACCTCTGCGATATATGGTACGTTTTTGTCACGCTTGGGCAGAAATGTGCTTGGGGTCATGCTCATTTTTATCACCTCTTGTATCCATTATATCACAAATGTACTTTTTGTCAATATCATAGAAAATTATTTTGTTGAAATTGTGATATAAATGCCGTAAAAACGTGATAAATGTGCCAAAACATAGATAAAAAAGTTTTTGAAAATTACACTTTTGTTGACGATGATAAGGTGGTATAATGTATACAGAACAAAGGACAGGAGGTGATAAAAATGGGAAAGACGATCCTTACGGCTATCATTGTAGCTGTACTTGACTGCGCTATCGCAGCTGTCAAGGAGATTGGGGAATGAGATGAAATAACAACAGACGGGAGGTGATGAAAATGCTTTATGTAAAATAGCCACTTTCTATTGACATTTGTGCCTGAAAATGGTATAATATATGCATTAAAGCGTCGATAAAATAAGTTTGGTGTTTTATCACAGAATATCATTGATTATTTTGTCAACTTTGACCTACTACACTGGTGCGAATTTGCACTAGTCTAAAACAACAGGCTATCAGCAATTTTCTCTGGCTCACTACTACACTGGTGAGAATTTGCACTAGTCTAAAACATACTTCCGCTCTTAGCGTTGAAAATATCCCTACTACACTAGTGCGAATTTGCACTAGTCTAAAACTGAAAAGAGCTATTATATAAGTGCGACCACTACTACACTGGTGCGAATTTGCACCAGTTGGCAAAGTTTAACATTAAAACTAATAAATAAAAAATCCCTTAACGCTCAATGCGCTAAGGGATAACTAATATAAGGAGTGATATTTATGGCAAAAAAGAATAAAATGAAGCCTAGAGAGCTGCGTGAGGCTCAGAAAAAAGCCAGACAGCTCAAAGCGGCTGAGATAAATAATAACGCTGCTCCTGCGATCGCTGCCATGCCTGCTGCAGAGGTCATTGCACCTGCGGCAGAGAAGAAAAAATCCTCCGTCAAGGCGGCAGGAATGAAGTCTATTCTTGTCAGCAAAAATAAAATGTACATAACCTCTTTCGGCAAGGGTAATTCTGCTGTGCTTGAATATGAGGTGGATAAGGTGGATAATAATGACTACAACAAAACTCAGCTTTCTTCAAAGGACAACAGCAATATCGAGCTTGGTAATGTAAACGAAGTAAACATCACTTTTTCAAGCAGACGTGGCTTTGAGAGCGGAGTGGAAATAAACACTTCAAACCCTACTCACAGAAGCGGTGAAAGCTCGCCTGTAAGAGGGGATATGCTGGGGCTTAAATCAGAGCTTGAAAAGCGCTTTTTCGGCAAAACTTTTGATGATAATATACATATCCAGCTTATTTACAACATTCTGGATATCGAAAAGATACTTGCGGTGTATGTAACGAATATCGTTTATGCGCTGAATAATATGCTTGGTATAAAGGGTTCTGAAAGTTATGATGATTTTATGGGGTATCTTTCTGCAAGAAATACTTATGAAGTTTTTACTCACCCTGACAAAAGCAATCTTTCCGATAAGGTAAAGGGTAATATCAAGAAAAGCCTTAGCAAGTTTAATGACTTGCTAAAAACTAAGCGCCTTGGCTATTTCGGTCTTGAAGAGCCAAAGACAAAAGACACAAGAGTTTCGCAAGCTTACAAAAAGCGTGTTTATCATATGCTTGCAATTGTGGGTCAGATAAGACAGTGTGTTTTTCATGATAAATCGGGTGCAAAAAGATTTGACCTTTACAGTTTTATTAACAATATTGATCCCGAATACAGAGACACTCTTGACTATCTTGTTGAGGAACGCTTAAAGTCCATAAACAAGGACTTTATCGAGGGTAACAAGGTCAATATCAGCTTGCTTATTGATATGATGAAAGGCTATGAGGCTGATGATATCATACGCCTTTATTACGATTTCATTGTGCTTAAATCTCAGAAAAATCTCGGTTTTTCTATAAAAAAGCTTCGTGAGAAAATGCTGGACGAATACGGCTTCAGATTTAAGGACAAGCAATATGACTCTGTGCGCTCAAAGATGTACAAGCTTATGGATTTTCTGCTTTTCTGCAACTATTACAGAAATGATGTTGTCGCAGGCGAAGCTCTTGTGCGCAAACTGCGTTTTTCAATGACCGATGATGAAAAAGAGGGGATATATGCTGATGAAGCGGAAAAGCTTTGGGGCAAATTCAGGAATGATTTTGAAAATATCGCCGACCACATGAACGGTGACGTTATCAAGGAGCTTGGCAAGGCTGACATGGATTTTGATGAGAAAATTCTTGACAGTGAAAAGAAGAATGCGTCTGACCTTTTGTATTTCTCCAAAATGATATATATGCTCACATATTTTCTTGACGGCAAGGAGATAAACGATCTTCTTACAACGCTTATCAGCAAGTTTGATAACATCAAGGAGTTTTTGAAGATAATGAAAAGCTCTGCTGTTAATGTTGAGTGTGAGCTTACGGCGGGCTACAAGCTGTTCAATGACAGCCAGAGGATAACCAACGAACTTTTTATCGTAAAGAACATTGCTTCCATGAGAAAGCCTGCGGCTTCGGCGAAGCTTACGATGTTCCGTGACGCACTGACTATACTCGGTATAGACGACAAGATCACGGACGATAGGATAAGCGAGATTCTAAAACTTAAAGAAAAAGGCAAGGGCATACATGGTCTGAGAAATTTCATAACAAACAATGTTATCGAGTCCTCTCGGTTTGTATACCTTATCAAGTATGCGAACGCTCAGAAGATAAGAGAAGTGGCTAAGAATGAGAAAGTTGTCATGTTTGTTCTTGGGGGTATCCCTGACACGCAGATAGAGCGTTATTACAAGAGTTGTGTGGAATTTCCTGACATGAACAGTTCTTTGGAAGCAAAGCGCAGTGAGCTTGCGAGAATGATAAAGAACATCAGCTTTGATGATTTCAAAAATGTGAAACAGCAGGCAAAGGGCAGAGAAAACGTGGCTAAGGAGAGGGCAAAGGCTGTTATCGGGCTTTATCTTACGGTTATGTATCTGCTGGTGAAAAATCTTGTGAATGTCAATGCAAGGTATGTTATTGCGATACACTGCCTTGAACGTGATTTTGGGCTGTATAAGGAGATAATTCCTGAGTTGGCTTCAAAGAACTTGAAAAATGACTACAGGATACTTTCACAGACGCTTTGTGAACTTTGTGATAAGTCGCCGAATTTGTTCTTGAAAAAGAACAAGCGGCTGCGCAAGTGCGTTGAAGTTGATATCAATAATGCAGACAGCAGCATGACAAGAAAATACCGCAACTGTATTGCTCATCTTACTGTAGTTCGTGAACTAAAAGAATACATAGGAGATATTCGTACAGTGGATTCTTACTTCTCCATTTATCATTATGTTATGCAGCGCTGTATCACGAAAAGGGAAAATGACACAAAGCAAGAAGATAAAATAAAGTATGAGGACGATCTTTTAAAAAATCACGGCTATACGAAAGACTTTGTAAAGGCTCTAAACTCGCCGTTTGGATACAACATTCCGAGGTTTAAAAATCTTTCAATTGAGCAGTTGTTTGACAGAAATGAATATCTTACTGAAAAGTAGCGTAGTGTAGATACCGCTGCTCTCTTGGGGGACAGGAGGCGGCGGTGTTTGGTTGTCTGCTTTAGCAAAAATAAAAAAACAGAGAAACCCGATCAATGGGTTTCTCTGCCTCTTTTTGCTGTATTAAATCACAATATCTTAGTAAAGTATATCTTCCTGCGAAGCTCAGTTATCTGCAACGTCCATAAGCTCAACAGCAATATCGTCAGACCCGGTATCATCTGCGTCAGCCTGAATATCGTCCGGCTTATCGTCCTCTATGACAGCTCCTGTAAAATCAATACAAACATTCTCGCTTTTGCCAAAACGAGCCATTGTCAGCAGATCGGTGACAGTCGAGCGTGTGACATGAGCGCCTGTGAAATCCATCACCACATTTGCAGAATTATCCTCGCTGTTTTTGCTGTTGATCTCATCACGAAGCTGGTCAAAATTCGTATCCTCAAGGTCTGCATAAGCTGAAAACTCTTTTGGTGCATAAAGCGTTGCAACAGCGTGCATAGCAACGAATACAAACCTGAAATCTTCGCAATCAAAGGTGCTGAAAGGTATCTCAAAAAGCCTCAGCATACCCTCGTCGGTCTTTTTGCATAAAACAGGCTTATATCTGTTCTGAGCCAGATCGTAGGTGTATCTGTCTTCGTAAGCTTCATCGGTAAAACTGCCGTCTGGCATAGGCACGATCTCAAAACGAGAAGTTTCATTGCTCGTATTGCAATAGCCTCCGACTATCACAAATCTGAAAACATAGTCGGTATTTTTCTCAAGCTTTTTGTCACAGCATATCTGCGTCCAATCCCAATTCCAGTTTCCAATAGAATAGGCAATAACGTTTTCGCCGTCCTTATCGGTCACAAAATATTTAGCTATGACATTGTTTTCGCAGGACTTATCTGCCTTAAAATCTCTAGGATCAAAATCTATTACTTTACTCATATTATTTACCTCCGTATTATCAACGGTCGGCTTATGAGTATCCAACATTCTTATAGTACATTTTTCACAGTCGCTTGCATACTCTGCCCGACCGTTCTTAACAAGCCCCTTAGCCCTTTTGGGATAAGTAGCTCCGATTCGTTTTCCGTTTATGTCTGTAACAATAACGTTTTTTTCTATGGGTATCTCCCCCTTGCACAGCAATATTAAATTAGTGCCTGCATTATACAGGCTTGCGTTTAGCTCCGACGCTGTTATTTTCTATGGGTGTCGTCCCCAGTCTTTGCTTAGGATAAGTTTAACAGACGTCCGGTCTTTTGTCAAGACTATATGCACCTTTTCGACATTACATACAATTGCGAACTTGCGGGCTTAGCACATATGCACAAGGGGCATGAGTACATAAAATGCCCATCACGGTGAGTGATTTCAAAATTTATCATAACGCAATTCTATCCCAGCGGGAACAAAAAAATCCGCCCTACCCAAAGTAAGACGGAAATTGGGTGCAGGGTCGAAACTTTCGGAAAAAGACCAACGATTGGTGCTTGAAGTTTCTGAAAGACTAGGAAAAGAATAATTTTTGATGCCTCGAACTGCAATATCAAAGTAAAAATAAAACAGCGTACCGCAGTCCCCTGCGATACGCTGTTCTCATATAAAATTACTTCTTAGTAGTCACACTCTTTGAAGCCGACCAAGCACCATAATACTTAGTACCCTTTACAGTTGTATACGAACGAACACGAACGTAATATTTCTTTTTGCCCGAAAGCTTTGAAATAGTCTTGGTGTCGGTATTTTTATTTGTTATTGTGACTTTCTTTGCACTTGTAAACTTAGAGTTTGTAGCGTACTGTATCTCGTATCCAGTAGCAGAACCTTTCTGCGCCCAATCCACAAAGAATGCCTTGCTCTTAGCTGTGAGCTTCTGTATCTCCTGCTTGGCAGGATTTATCTTGAGCGTCTTTGTGATAGTGCCTGTGTAAGAGCCTTTTCCTGCGATTTTTACTGTGGCAGTGCCTATGCTCTTGTTGCTTGAGTAGGAAACTGTATAGTCAGTGCCATTTTTCAGCGTTTTGCCATTGTATTTAGCAGTAATGCTCTGAGTAATATTTTTGCCCGTGTATGACTTGTTTGAAATGCCCGAAACTGTGGCTTTCTTGAAGTTATTTTTGATACTTTAGGTCTTAGAAACTGAGCCTGTGTAGTTGCTCTTGCCCGTGATTTTTACAGTAGCTGTGCCTACCTTGGTGTTGTTTGAATAGGAAACTGTGTAATCTGTACCATTCTTCAAAGTTTTGCCGTTTAGCTTGACCGTTACACCAGGCTTCTTTGCCTTGCCGTCATATGCATAGGTCGAAGTGGAAAGTGTCACGCTTGCCTTTGAAATGCTAATTCTTGAAAGTGCAGGAATCTCAGCCGTTTCAAGAACTTTCTTGCAGACTGTACATTCCTTGTGTTTTGAGCCTTTAACTCCGATAGAAGCCGTTTTGTCAACTATCCAACCGCTTGACTTGTGACCTGTGGCTGGGATAGTTTCGGTGTAGAAGTCACCGCATGAGCAGGTGTATTTTACTGTGCCTGCGGTGGAGCAGGTGGCATTGCTGAGAACTGTTTTTGTATAGCTGTGTTCATGATAATCGTCAAGCGCAAATGGTGAGAGCTTGTAAAGGGTCGGTGCTGAATTATTTGTGACATACCATTTTACCATGCCGTCACTGCATACAACAGGTTGACAATCTGAAAGTCCGAAGGAGTGAGAAATGGCTTTGGTAACAGTTTTGCCGTTTGAGTCAACTGTCATTGTCTTTGTGGCGGTCTTGCCTGTGGAACTGTTGTATTCTTCCCACATAACAAGGAACAGATTGTCATTTATCTTTATAAGCTGAGGGGTGCGGCAGGTCACTTTACTTGATGTGCCGTAGTTTGTGAGGGCAATGTTCTGTGTGCCGTTGAAAAGCTCGTCTGTGACGCTTATGTAAACATTTCTTGTCTTACAACTGCTTGAAACGTCTTTTGCATAGGCTATCAGACAGTTTCCGCTGCCAAGCTCAAAACCGCCTATTGAAGCGCCCGTGTAGTTGCTTTTGTTCATATCGAACTTAACAGGGATAGAAACGCTCACGGCTGTTGATTTTCCGTCAGCCTTATATTTTGTGAGAGTAATGCCGTTTACAGAAAGGTAGGAGCCGTTCATTGTGTAGTTGCTTGATTCTGAGTGGTCAACTCTGTAGATGTATTTTCCGCTTTCGTCAGCTTTGATGAATTGGTTGAATGAGTGGCTAACATAGCCGTCTGTAAGATTTGAAACGTCATACATTGAGTCGGTCAGGGACATGGAGGATTCGTCAATGGTGAAAAGCATATTTGCCTGATGATTTATGCCGTCACTGTCAGCATACATCTCATGGCAGGTGTAAACATAAAGCTTTCCACCCGCTTCTTCCATTCTCAGTGAGCCTGCCGAGAACGGCTTTGTTGTATTGACACCTGAGATACTGCATGAATTTACCTTGCTCCAGCTCTTGGTGTATTTGACTACTCTTACAACTTCCTTGCTGTCGCTTTCGAAAGTGTTGTTCTGACCGAACACGAGATAGTTATAGTCTTTTCCTGAATAAAAGCCACCAAATAGGTTAAGCTCTTTTGAAATAGTGCGTTGTGATATAAGCTTATTGCCGTCTGCGGAATAGTTTTCTACCACAATGCCGCTTGATGTGTTTTCAAGCCTTGTGAGCGTTCCGTCGCTGTTTTGTACAAGATAAGAGTTTGTGACCGATGACCATGTGTTGTAATGGTTATCTGAAGCATTGTCTGTTGTACGTCCGCTGAGTATAGTGGCAGAGCCTTTTGTGTCGCTATCCATAGGCGTAACTGTCACTGTACAGCTTGCTTTCACACTGTTGTCGGTGGTGGCGGTTATTATGCATACGCCTGCCTTGTTTCCGTACACCTTGCCGTCTTTTGTAACCGAAGCCACAGAATTATCACTGCTTGACCATGTGAAGCCGTAGTCTATATCGGAATTACTCTTTGCAGAAAGTTTAAGGCTGTCGCCCGTTTTGAGCGTGGCAGAAGAATTTGAAATCGTAACACTGCTAGGCATTTTCCAAGCAATATTCTCTGAGTAGAAATTGCCGTCAGTATCACGCTCTATGGCTGTCACAGTGCCGTTCGTATAATACAAAGCGAAAACAGGATAAGCCGTTTTATATGAAGCCACCTGCTTGAAATCATTGTTGAACTCCATAAGAGTGTTGTTGTTTACATACATGATTGTGCTGTCATTTTCGCTGTTGTATACAGTTCTTGTTCCAACGCTGTTGTAGAGATCATCTTTGTTTTCATGTTCCGCTCTTGAAACGCTTCCGAAGAGAGATAATGTATTATCTGTTGATGTATGGAATTTGGCAGATTCCACGATGTTTACAGTGCCGCTTGCAGAAGAAGTCCACGCAAGCTTGCCGTTGCCAAGCATTTGTGCGTTGTCATAATGATAATCGTAATATTTCTGATAGAAATAGTCGATAGATTTATCAGACACGGTTATTTTGTTATTTGAAATGTTTCCAAAGCCAAGGGCGTTCATTTTGTGAGTATAGCCCCAATAAACGTAATCAGCGCTTCTTTCAAAATAGAAGTTTCCGTTTGTGCTGTCAAAGCCTGAGAACTTTGTTATGGCAACTTCGGTGCTGCAGGAGGACAGCTTATTTCCGTTTGAGTCAAGGACAAATAGATTATCGCCTTTTTCAGCACCACTGCTGTCTGTTACATAGTAATATATCCTGCCGTTATCGTCAACGCCAAAACAGTTTGGGTAATTTAAAATACCATTGGGGGTATACTTGCTCACATTAACGCTTTTGGTCACCTTTTCCGTATCGGTGTCAAAGGTCTTTATGTAATAAGAATATGACGAGCCCTTCACGCTGGAATTGTATGTGCTGGTATCTCTTTCGATATAATAGATCTTGGAGTTATTTGCATATACATTTATAATGTCACCAAGCGTTGCTACAGTTCTCACGGAGTTGTTGGAAAAGCTATAGAATTTAATTAGCTTCTTGTAGTTTTCCACAGTATAATAGTATAGTCCGTTTTTAGTGGCAGAAATCACGTTTACGAAAACCTGATCGGAGCTGTTAAAAGTCAGAAAATCTGACGGCATTTTTACGGCGCCGTTTGCAGAATAAGCCTGAGCTGATATAGCGGTGTTCCCCAATATGCCGTTAATGCTTTCTGGAAGCGGAAGCAGTGCGGCAGAAGCTGTTATAACAAAAGCTGTAAGTCCTGCGGCGATCTTTTTAGTCAACATATTTATCCCTCTTTACTATGATCTTTACCCCGACCCTATGTGTATATTATACTACTTTTTTTGCCTGATTTCAAGTAAAAAGCTCCGCCACAGCGAATGCCACGGCGGAGTTTTTAGGACTTTTGGAAGAAATTACTTGTTGCCTGCTGTCTTGTAAGCGTCGATCATCTTCTTGCTGGTGAGTCCAGAACGCCGAGCATATCTTTCTCCGTTCCTAATGTATGTCATCGGCTCTGATTCACCTGTCAGAAGTTTAATTTCCAGTTTCATTGTGTTCTTATTTATTGGAACTACACTTATACGGTCTATGACTGCCTTTGCCATTTCGTCGACTTGTTCCTTGTTCATTGGTAGGCTAGGATCATACATTTCACGGAAGTATTTTTCAATCCGCTTTATAGCTTTTGCATAACTATTGTCGTTTTCGCTTTTCTTTTCGATAAATCTTATCTGATGTTCTATTCCTTTTATTAGTTCACTGCTCTCGGTATTACGTTTTGTAAATTCTGATTTTGTGATAAGCTCCTCCATATAGAGCTCCAGCAGTTTATCACGCTTTTTATTTTCCTTTTCCAGTGTTGCTTTCAGGACGCTTACCTGCCGCATTGCCTCGGCAGAGCGGTCTGATTCTTTATATATCCGAAGAAATGTTTCAACATAATCCTCAAGGTTTTCAGCCACGTCCTTGAAAAATCCCGACAGTATGCTGTAAAGTTCCGATTCCATTATTGCAAATGACGCACAGCTTTTTGCACCTTCTTTCTTTTTTTCTGAGCATATCCATTGATATATTGGCTGACCTTTTGATACGCTGTTTGAGTAACTTGTCCTCCAATATGGCTTGTCGTGAGCTGCACACCATATCTTACCGGTGAAGACACTTGTGTCTTTAAATGAGTGTTCACGGCTTTTTATGGCAGCACTTCTTGTTTCAAATATTCTGTTGCACTTGTTCCATATTTCCTCAGATACTATGGCAGGTACGACTTCGCCTGTTTCGTCTTTGTACATCACCCATTCTTCTTTGGGTAAAAAACGCTGTTCTTTTGTGCGGTAGTCAACTATTCTTACTTTGTTACCACAGTAAAATCCTTTATATTTTGGGTTTTGTATAATGCCTGAAACGGTGTTGTGATGTATCCTTGTACCATTGCGTCCACGGTAGCCCTTATCATATAGTATTCGTTCTATCTTTCTGACGCTCATATCACCAGTAGAGTAAAGGTCAAATATCATTCTTACCATTTCTGCTTCAGGTTCGTTTATGACAAGTTTACAGTCATCTTTATCATAGCCGAATATACGATTGTTGCCCATAACATTTCCGCTTTCTATTGAACGCTTGTGACCCCAGCGAACACGTTCAGAAAGTTTCCTGACTTCATCAGCGGCGATGCTTGACATTATAGTAAGACGCATTTCGCTGTCAGAATCAATGGTACAAATGTTATCATTTTGGAAGAAGACCCCTACCCCTGCTCGGAGAAGATCACGGGTATAGGTAAGGCTGTCGATAGTATTTCTTGCGAAACGGCTGACTTCTTTTGTAAGTACAAGGTCAAACCTTCCTGCTTTTCCATCTTCGATCATTCTCATAAATTCAGCACGGTTTTCAGCGTGTTCTCCTCTGACCCTGTCAACATACCCCTCAATGTAATTCCAATTTGGGTTTGACTTTATCATCTCTGTAAAGAAGTTTATCTGATTTTCAATAGAGTTTTCCTGTTCATCACGGGTCGTTGATACTCGTGCATAAAATGTAACATTGATTTCAAGATCAAAAATTGTTTTCCGCTCACGTTTCATAAGGTCAGCGGCTGCATAAATATCCATTAAAATTCTCCTTTCGTCAAAGCCTTGACTGATTGTTTTGACTTTGATTTTGTTTAGTTAATATGATTATACCATGCCGACAGCACAGGGTCAATGGCACGGAATAACTTACCTGTGGCAATATGTAGCAATGCCTTTCGGCACTGCATTTGCGGTCATGCCGCCAGTCTTTCGATCATCATTATCATTCTGTTGTACTTTTTGATGTCGATCTCGCCGCTGTTGAGCAGCAGCTTAGTCCAAGCAGCCAGGGTTTTCTTCTTCATTTCCAGCTTGGAATAGGGACTTTTCGGATTTTTACTCAATAGACATCTCTCCTTTTCCATTTGCATCAGTAATATTTTCTCACACTCATCAAAAATTATCCATTTGTTTTTCACTGTTTTTCCAGTCAATGATATCACAAAAACTTTGAAATAGTAATCACCAACTGCAACAAAAAACTTGCTTGATTTTATTGCATTTATACCTTTCGACGCCGACACGATAGCACGCATTTACGCTGTTTCAGCCTGATTTTAGCGGTGTGCGACCTCTGAATTATCAAGGACCTGTTTTTACGACCCCATTGACTTCTCGACCTTGTCGTATCTCGCAAACTGCGTATTTACGGCACTTTAGCGGCGAGCTTTGCTCGTCCGCTGTGAGTGTTTCGGGGGCTGCGACCCCGAAACTTTAACTTGCAATGAAATATTTAGCTTTGGTGGTTATAGCTCTAGCTGCTGAATTGTGAAAAGTACATAATTGCTCAAATCGTTGAGTTCGACTTGCACAAGCTAACCTTATTTAAAATATCGCTCACAGCGGCTCACAAATCGCTTGTGTCGGCTTTTGAAATGCTTTTGCTAAACTTA
>OMDL01001295.1_pt1 | contig 13320 bp, 10 predicted proteins | sample 1674081 | NCBI WGS metagenome assembly OMDL01 (sample SAMEA103958139, study PRJEB25191) | human gut metagenome | biome: human-associated habitat [ENVO:00009003]; feature: intestine environment [ENVO:2100002]; material: feces | place: Germany | collected 2013/2015
CTGCCGCACCTCGCTCGCCGTATCGGCACTTAGAATTATGCGGTATTGCCCTAAAAAACATTTGTAGGGGACGATGCTCCGCATCGTCCCACACGCAGGGCCTTGCCGGAATTATATCCTCTCCCCCGAAAGATTGCAAACAAAAACCGGCCCCTTTTCAGGAACCGGTAAACATTTAAGAATGTTCGGGCAGCGCATGGTGATGGTTGTGGCGATAAGCAACCGAGGGCGCTGTGCGCAGGGCAACGGCATCGGCCACGGCGTCCAGCGTCAGAGCCAGGATGATGCCGCCCATCACATCAAACACCGAATGCTGCTTTAACAGCATGGTGGAAAGAATGATGGAAACGCAGAGCAGATCGGCAGATACGCGCACCCACAGCCATTTGCGGCCGCGCAGCCGTGCGCAGTGGTGATAAGCCAGCGCCAGCGTGACGGAGTTGAACACATGGATGGACGGGAACACGTTGGTGGGCGTATCCGTGCGCCACAAAGCGCGTACCGTGCGGGTAAAGATATCATTGCCGTAAATATAAGCGGGACGCAGGTCGGTACCATTGGGTACGATTGCGCAGAACAGCAACGAGAGGGTCATGCCGGTAAAAAGCGGCAGGCACAGCCGCCAGAATTCCCTCCGGTCATTGAACCACAACAAATAGAACAGTGTACAGGGGATCCAGGCGAACCACAGGTAATAAGGGATGATGGCGTATTTACAGAACGGAATCAGATCATCCAACCGGCAGTGGAGCACCAGATCCGGCACCTGGATGCCCTGTTCCAACAATTTGAAAAACGCAAGATAAAAGACCAGGTAGCAGGCCATGAACTGGATGGGATGGTCTTTGCACCATGTACGAATCACAAAAAACACTCCTTTTTAAGAAAAAAGGCCGCCGCAGGGGGACCATTCCCCTTGCGATGATAGAGTATTATACTCTCCAAATGTGTCAAAAACAAGGGAAAGCGGCGACAAGGATTGACAAATCGAACCACATTTTTTTGTGCAGCACTGCTAAATTGTGAAATTGAAAATTGTGAAAAGCAACAAAAATAGCAAGCCGGGAATGCTTGCTGGGCTGCGCGGGCCGTTGCAACATTTGGCTGACTATTAAATTATACGAGCCCCCCGGCCCGGATTTTGCACCAGCGGTGCGGTTTTTACATTTTTTACACCGCCCACCCCAAGATGCGGCGGAAAGAGCGGAAATTCAGCCGATTCCTTTACTTTTCATACATCACACAAATTAGTTGCACACCACAAGGGGAATTGGTATAATATTACTTAATAATGTACGTTTGCCCAGGCGCAGGATTGCAAAACTGCACAAAAAGCTTTTGCCGTGCTGTTGCCCGGAGCAGGAGGGGGCAAAATACCGTGCCGAAAATTGATGTGACCCGTTTTATGGAGCAGAGTGGAATGCGTAAAGCACGCTTTGGCGGCTATGAGCCGGACGATGTGCGTGCGGCACTGCAGGCCCTTTGCACGGAATATGAACAGCGCCTTGGCCGGGCCGAAGCCCAGGCCCGCAAGGCCGAACAGGAAAACGCTGCATTGCAGCAGCATTGCCAAACCCTGACCGCCCAGAACAACCGGCTTTCCGGCCAGAACGCTGCGCTGGCGGGCAGCAGCTCTACATACTCACGCCAGAAAGAAAGCCTGGACGCCCAGGTTTCCGCCCTACAGGAGCGCAACCATTCGCTGAACGACCAGGTGGCCGTTCTGCGGCTGAAGAACGGCAGCCTGCAAAAAGAAAAAGAAAAATTGCAGGAACGTGCCGACCAGGCCGAAGCCGCCCTGCGCATCAAGGGTCGTGAGTTGGACGATGCCCGCAATGCGCTGGAAAACGGCAAAGAAGAGATCATGCAGGAAGCACGCCAGAAGGCGGAGGACATTGTGGCCAACGCCCATGTGCGCGCCGACCAGATCAAGGAGGACGCCCAGGCCGAAGCCCAGGCGATGGATGTTTCGGCCCGCGACCAGGCCAAAGCCCAGGCACAAAAGCTGGTGGATGCCGCCGCTGCGGAAGCCAATGAGATCCAGAACGCCCACCAGCTGCGGCTGAACAACCTGCGCGCCGAAGTGCGGGAGATGGAGGCCCAGCGTGCCGCGCTGATTGACTACCTTGGCCTGATGAGCCGCAAGCTGCTGAACCTGCAGAACGAAGCCATTGCCAATGACCCCGCCGCCGAAGCCCGCGCTGCCGATAACGCGGACCGCGAGCTGGAAACCGAGCTGCCGGAGCTGCACACCGTGCCTACGCCGGAAGCTGCGCTGGATTTAAGCCCCGAAACGGTGGCCCGCGCGGTGGATGAACTGCGCGCCCAGGCCGCTGCTGCCGGGTGCCAGCCGAAACCCCTTGTCGAACAGGAGGAAAGCCGCACCTGCGAAACCCAGCACCACACCGATACGGCGTGCCCACGTAATGTTCTTTTCCCGCAGCAGGAAATGTCCCGTCAGGATGGTGAACACCGGACCGAGGGTCGAGATCGTCGAAGCGTCGATCGGCGAGGTATAGGAAGCTCCCCACAACAGCATGAACATCCAGCCATAGACGATCAGCACGGTCACGATCAGGATATTGCCGAAATCGCGCAGCGGAATGCGGTAGGACTGTTTCGAGAAAAGGGCGAAAGGAATGAAAAAAATCGACGCCGCAAGTACCTGAAGCATAAAAATCTGCTGGAAATCGAGGTAGTTGCGCGTCAAAGAGACATAAAATGAAAAATTGGCGCCGAACAACAGATTGGCGAAAATCAGATCGAAATTATAACGCAACGCTCCCATAGACGGAAAGCATAGGACAATTTTCGCACCAAGTTCCGGTTTTCTGCGTATCTTTGTCCCTGTCACCAAAAAAGGAATCAATCGAATGGAGCGCGGAGCTCTCAAAGGGCACGGAGCCCTGCTGCTGGCCAATGTCATCTGGGGACTGAACTCCCCGATCTGCAAGACCGTCCTTCTCTCGCCCGAGAACCCGGAGGGGCTTAACCATTTCGCCCTGACGGTCTATCGTCTGGTCGGGGCTTTTCTGCTCTTCTGGCTGGCATCCGCCTTCCTGCCGCGCGAACGGGTCGCCTGGCGCGACCTGGGCGGACTGTTCGTCGCCTCGCTCTTCGGCATCCAGCTCGACCAGATTCTTTTCCTCTGGGGACTCTCCCTCACCTCGCCGATCAATGTTTCGATCATCGCCACCACGGTACCCATCCTCACGATGATCCTGGCGATGTTCTTTCTGCGCGAACCGATCACCCCGCTCAAGACGGGCGGCGTGCTACTCGGCGCGGCGGGAGCCGTGCTGCTGATCCTCATCAGCAGCCGCGGCGAAAGCGGCGGCGGATCGATCGCGGGCGACATCATCACCCTCGTCAGTTCGGTCTGCTACGCCATCTACCTGACGGCCTGCCGCAAGGTGATCCTCAAATACTCGCCTGTGACCACGATGAAGTGGATGTTCTTCTTCGCAGCGATCGTAGTGGTCGTACTTTACCACCGGCCCGCCCTCGAAGTGGACTTCCCGGCCGTTCCCGCACGGGTCTGGGGCGGAGCCGCCTTCGCCATCGTACTCTCGACGTTCCTGGCCTATCTGATGGTGCCGATCGCCCAGCACTACCTGCGTCCGACGGTTATCAGCATGTACAATTACGTGCAACCCGTCGCCTCGGTGCTTTTCACGGTCGTGCTCGGGCTCGACGTTTTCGGATTCACGAAAGCCGCCGCAGCGGGCTGCATCTTCCTGGGCGTATGGCTGGTAACGATGTCCAAATCACGAAAAGACCTCGAAGCGGAACAAGCCGCCAAAATGACGGATAAGAAATAAATCGGCCGACCGCCCCAGGCGACCGGTCGTTCCGAAAAACATGCAGCGCAAGGCGAATCCCTGCGCTGCATTTCATATACGGTCATCCCGCCTCTCCGCACCCGCACGACGGCATACGGGATCGGGATCACCCGCCTTACGATAAAAATCAAAAGGAAACAAGCTCCGGAAAACGAACCGCACGAGGAAGGGAAGGGTCACTCACTGTTTTTTCCGAAGTCCCCGTTCTTCCGCCAGCCGTTCCATCAAGGCGTACGCCGCCTCATAATCGTTGGGAATCTCCCCCTCCAGAATGGCCTCCTTGATGATCTCCTTGATCTCGCCGATCACGCGGGAGGGCGGAACTCCGTAGGTTTCCATGATGATCTCGCCCGTGATCGGAGGCTGGAAATTGCGGATACGGTCCCGCTCCTCCAGGTCCTTCATCTTACGGCGCACCAACTCGAAATTCTGCAGGTAGCGTTTCACTTTGGCGTCGATGCCGGATGTAATATCCGCCTCGCAGAGGGTCATCAGCTTCTCCACATCGTCCCCGGCCTCGAACAACAGCCGCCGCACCGCAGAATCGGTCACCATATCTTCCGAAAGGATAATGGGACGCAGATGCAGAAAAACCATCTTCCGCACGAACTTCATATGCTCGTTCATGGGCAGCTTCAACGCTCGGAAAATGGCAGGCACCATCTTCGAACCGACCACTTCGTGCGAATGGAACGTCCAACCCACCTGAGGATCGTAAGCCTTCGTCAGCGGCTTGCCGATGTCGTGCAGGATCGCCGCCCAACGCAGCCAGAGATCGTCGCTCACGGCCGCCACGTTGTCGAGGACCTTGAGCGTATGGTAGAAATTGTCCTTATGGGCGTGTTGTCCCCGCCGTTCGATGCCTTTCAGACGCTGCATCTCGGGGAAAATCAGTTCCAGCAGCCCCGTCCGCTCCAGCAGGTCGAATCCTACGGACGGAACGGGCGAGAGAACGATCTTGTTGAGTTCGACGGCGATGCGCTCCCGCGAAACGATGCCGATACGCTCCCTGTTGCGGACGATCGCCTCGAAAGTTTCGGGGAAGAGCCGGAAATTCAATTGCGAAGCGAAGCGCACGGCCCGCATCATGCGCAGCGGATCGTCCGAAAAGGTGACATCCGGGTCGCACGGCGTGCGGATGATTCCCTCGTGCAGATCCCGCATCCCGTCGAAAGGATCGACCAGGCGGCCGAAATCCTCCTCCGCGAGCGACCAGGCCATCGCATTGATGGTAAAGTCGCGGCGCCGCTGGTCGTCTTCGAGCGTCCCCGCCTCGACCTGCGGCTTGCGCGAATCGCGCACGTAAGACTCCTTGCGGGCTCCCACGAACTCGACTTCGACACCCCTGGTTCGGAGCGCCGCCGTGCCGAAAGTCTTATAGACGGACACCTTGGTCCGCAGTTCCCGGCCCAGCTCCTCGGCCAGCCCGATACCGCTGCCCACGACCACGACGTCGATGTCGGTAGAAGGCCGCCCGAGGTAGAAATCGCGGACATACCCTCCGACGACGAAGGCCGGAACGTCCTGCCGGGCGGCAATCGCGGAGATCTGCCGGAAAACCGGCAGGGACAGAGGAGCTGTGGAATCGTTTTTTTTCACGGAATAAAATCAGAATTTTAACAACATTACGACCTACCCTCCGCATCCGTTTCGATACGGAACGGACGGAACTGCCCCGCGACGGCCCGTCGAAGAGCGAGCCATCCGCCGGGAAAGCGGCTTCGGAGCGAATGCCGGGCGAATTTTCAGAACGCCAGTTCACGGCGGTAAAGCCGCACGGTATTTTCGAGCCCGTAATAGAGAGCGTCGCAGATCAGCGCGTGCCCGATCGAAACCTCGTCCGTCCAGGGAATCCGCTCGACGAAATAGCACAGATTCTCCAGATTGAGGTCGTGGCCCGCATTGAGCCCCAGACCGCAACGGCGAGCCTCCTCAGCTGCCCGGACATAAGGCTCGATCGCCCGTTCGCGCCCGGCGGCGAAATCCCGGGCATAGGCCTCGGTGTACAGCTCCACCCGGTCGGCTCCGCACTCCTTCGCCCCCGCAACCATCTCGGCGACGGGATCGACGAAAATCGAAACCCGGATTCCCCTGGCCTGAAATTCAGCGGTCACCTCCCGCAGAAAATCGCGGTACTTCACCGTATTCCATCCGGCATTGGAGGTGATGGCGTTCTCGGCATCGGGCACGAGCGTCACTTGCGCCGGACGCACTTCGAGCACCAGTTCGCGGAACGAAGGGATCGGATTACCCTCGATATTGAACTCGGTCGTCAGCACTTTCTTCAGGTCGCGCACGTCCGAATAACGGATATGGCGGGCGTCGGGACGGGGATGCACCGTAATCCCCTGCGCTCCGAAGCGCTCGCAGTCCAGTGCCGCACGTACCACGTCGGGAAGATTGCCGCCGCGCGAATTGCGCACCACGGCGATCTTATTGATGTTCACACTCAGTTTTGTCATAAAAAACTCTATTTACCCAAAAACGACAGGCAATCCGTCAAACTTTACCCGCAAACCCGCACGATTGCTCTCACCTTTCACTATCTTTGCGGAGGTAAAGTTAATTATTTTTCCAGACACGACGGATGAAAATCATACTTTTTTCCCGGCAGGGCGTCGTCCACACGGCCGGCGACCTGCACCAGATGTTCGACGCGATCGCCCGTTTCGGGTTCGATTACGCGGTCAATGAGGAGTTCGCTCCCCAGATCGAACGGCTCACCGGCATATCCATCGATGCGGCCCATCGTTACGGGCGGCCGATGGGTCCCCAGCCTGCGGAGTCGGTGCTGGTATGTTACGGCGGCGACGGTACGCTTTTGGATGGCATTCACCGGCTGGGAGGGGCCGAAATCCCCGTCATAGGCATCAACTCGGGACATCTGGGTTTTCTGACGAGCGTACCCCGCAACGGCTGCATCGGCGATGTCTTCGAGCTGATCGCCGCCGGCAAACTCGAATGCCAGCCCCGATCGATGCTCGAGGTCACGGGCGACTTCGGCGACGGCATCTCGACCCGCTATGCGGTCAATGAAGTGGTCATCCAGCGCCAGGGCGCGGGCATGATCTCGGTCGAAACGTACGTGAACGACCAAATGGTCGCCACCTACCACGGCGACGGCCTGATCGTCAGCACGCCGACCGGCTCGACGGCCTATTCGCTCAGCGTGGGCGGTCCGGTCGTCGCCCCCCAATGCGCCTGCCTGGTGCTCTCGCCCGTCGCGCCCCACAACCTGACGATGCGCCCGGTCGTGATTCCCTCGTCGAGCGACGTGCGGCTCAAAGTATACGCCCGGCACGCCGAAATATCGATCGCCACCGACAACGAAACCTGTCCGATTCCCGAAGGATCCGAATTCAGGGTCCGACTGGCTTCCAGACGCTTTTTTCTGGCGGTCCCGCACAATATATCGTTTTACGACACGTTACGCAAGAAAATGATGTGGGGAGTGGATATCCGAAGCTGACGAAAAACCCCTGTTTGCCGGAAATTCTTTCGCTTTCGGATTTTATTCCCTATATTTGCATGCTATGAGCGAGCAAAAACGCATACCTCGACACGTCGCCATTATCATGGACGGCAACGGACGCTGGGCCGCGCAACACGGGCTGGAGCGTTTCGAAGGTCATATCCGGGGTGTGGAGTCCGTGCGCCGGGCAATCCAGGCCGCGACCCGTCACGGGGTTCGCTACCTGACGCTTTATGCTTTCTCGACCGAAAACTGGGGACGCCCCGCCGCAGAGGTCGATGCCCTGATGGAGCTCTTCTGCAAGAGCGTAATCAACGAAACGCCCGAACTGGCCGCTCAGGGAGTGCGCGTGCGGATCATCGGCGACAAAAGCCGTTTCCCCGAAAAAGTAAAACACCACCTGGATCAGATCGAAAACCGAACGGCTGCCGGGGAACGCCTTACGCTGCAACTGGCCCTCAACTACTCTTCCCGCAGCGAAATCGTCCATGCGATGCAGGGTCTGGCACGCCGTGCCGCAGCCGGTATCTTCTCTCCGGAAGAGATTTCCGAGCAGACGGTTTCCGAAGCGCTCTATACGGCGGGCTGTCCCGACCCCGACCTGCTGATACGCACCAGCGGCGAACAACGGCTCAGCAATTTCCTGCTGTGGCAGGCTGCCTACGCCGAACTCTTTTTCACCCCCGTATTATGGCCCGACTTTACCGAAGAGGATTTCGCGCAGGCACTCGACGAATATGCCCGGCGCGAAAGGCGTTTCGGACTGGTAAAAAATAATGAACGTATTCGGTAAGCGAGTGCATCACGAGTTTACTCGCTACACTGAACGGAGAGAATGAAGAAAGAAACTCTAGAGAGAAGTTAGACGACACACGATGAATCATCCAGGCAAAGTATTTCTGACACTGACGGCCGCTCTGCTGCTGCTCTGTCCCCAGATATTCGCGCAGGAGCCCTCCGGCGAGGCGGCTCCGCCCCCGGCCGAACAGACGGATCAGGACGAGGATACGAACCAGCTTTTACAGCAATTCGAAAAAGCCCCGACGCTCGAAGGCGGTACCCAGAAACTTTACCACATCCGCAACGTCAATATTCACGGGGCGCAATACATCGACAACAGCATTCTGCGAGCTTCGTCGGGTCTTATTCCGGGCGATTCGATATACCTGCCCAGCAACTTCATCTCGACAGCCATCACCCGCCTGTGGAACCAGCGCCTCTTTTCGGACATCCGCGTCGGTGCGACCATCGAAGGCGACAGCCTCGACCTGGAAGTTTTCCTGAAGGAACGTCCCCGCGTCAATTACTGGCGTTTCGAGGGTATCTCCAAAAGCAACCAGAAAGACCTGCTCGAAAAGCTCAAACTCAAGCGCGGCACCGAGCTTTCGGACTACGTGATCGACAAGAACTCGAAGCTCATTCACAAATACTACGCAGACAAAGGTTTCCGCAACGCCGAAGTATCGGTCCGCATCGACAACGACTCGATACTGAAGCAGGCCGTAAACGTGACCTTCATCGTCGATCGCAAACGTAAAATCAAAATCGGAGAGATCAATTTCACGGGCAACGAAGAATTTTCCGACAAACGTCTGCGCCGCACCTTCAAGAAAACCCACCAGAAAAGCCTCAACTTCTTCCGGGGGGCGAAATTCAACGAAGAAGATTTCGAAAACGACAAGGAGCTGCTGCTCGACTTTTACAATTCGAAAGGTTTCCGCAACGCCAACATCGTCGCCGATTCGATCTACGCGATCAACGACAAGCGTATGGGTATCACGCTGGACATTTCGGAAGGCAACAAGTACTACATCCGCAATGTTTCCTGGATCGGCAACTCGGTCTATGAAACCGACGAACTGGCTCGGATGTTCGGTGTCGAAAAAGGCTCGATTTACGACAAAAAATCGATGTACAAGCGCCTGGGCATCGGCGCCTACTACAATCCGGACGAACCGTCCATCACCAATCTCTACAAAGATCAGGGCTACCTCACCTCGCAGATCGACCCGGCCGAAATCATCATCGGCAAAGACTCGATCGACTTGGAGGTCCGCGTATTCGAAGGCAAACAATTCACCATCAACAATGTCGGCATTTCGGGCAATATGCGGCTCGACGACGAGGTGATCCGCCGTGAACTCTACACGCGGCCGGGCGAACTCTACAACCAGTCGCTGCTGTTCCAGACCATCCGCACCCTGGGTTCGATGGGACATTTCACGGCCGAAGCGATCGCTCCGGACATTCAACCCGTCGTCAATTCGGACGAATTGGTCGATATCAACTGGCCGCTCGAGGAGATCGCCAGCGACCAGTTCCAGATCGCCGGCGGTTGGGGCGGCGGTACGTTCGTGGGTTCGGTGGGTGTCACACTGAACAATCTCTCGATCAAAAACTTCTTCAAGAAAGGCGCCTGGAGACCCTACCCGATGGGACAGAACCAGCGGCTGTCGATCAGCGCCCAAACCAACGGTACTTACTACAAAGCCTTCGCAATCAGCTTCACCGATCCCTGGATGGGCGGGCGAAAACCGAACTCCTTCACGATTTCGGCTCACTATTCCGATGAGAACAACGCCTATTACGCCTGGCAGAAAGGTACCCGTTATTTCCGCACCGCCGGTGTCGCGGCGGGACTCGGCAAGCGTCTGGACTGGCCCGACCCGTACTTCACGTTCTATGCGGAAGCCAGCTACGAGCGCTACATGCTGAAGGACTGGAACACCTTCGTACTCAAGAACGGTGCGGCAAACCTGCTGTCGATCCGCCTGGTATTGGGACGAAATTCGGTGGATCAGCCGATCTATCCCCGCAGGGGTTCCGATTTCAGCGTTTCGGTGCAGCTCACTCCTCCCTATTCGCTGTGGGACGGCAAGGATTACAAAAGCACGGCTTTAAGCGAACAGGAACGCTACAACTGGATCGAATTCCACAAGTGGATGCTCAAAGGCCAATGGTTCACTCCGCTGACCCGCAACGGCAACCTGGTGCTGATGGCCCGCGCAGAAATGGGATACCTGGGACATTACAATAAAAACAAGGTATCGCCCTTCGAACGGTTCGAAGTCGGCGGCGACGGCATGACGGGCTATAATATGTACGGTATCGACATTATCTCCATGCGCGGTTACGACGACGGAGCGCTCGATCCCGTAGGCAGCAACTATTCGTGTGCCTACAACAAATACACGATGGAGCTCCGCTATCCGCTCCTGCTCAAGGGACAGACCAACATCTACGTACTGGGATTCCTGGAAGGAGGCAACGGATTCACCTCGTGGAAGGAGTTCTCCCCGTTCAAGATCAAACGGTCGGCGGGTATCGGCGTGCGCCTCTTCCTGCCGGTCGTAGGCATGGTGGGAGTCGATTGGGGCTGGGGCTTCGACCCGGCCGCAGGACAGACCAAGCGCAGCGGCAGCCACATCCATTTCACGATGGGTATGCAGTTCTAAACCGGCGGAAGTTGGCAATAAATTTGAAGAAACAGGGTTATACTTATAAAAGATAACTAAAAAATAAACGGTATGAAACGGATCCTTTTGCTCGTACTCGCCTTCACGGCAGCCATAGGCTCGCTTTCGGCACAGAACTACATCGTGGTAAACAGCGAAAAAGTATTCAAGTCGATCGACGAATATAACAAAGCACTCGATACGCTTGACCAACTGGCCAAAAGCTATCAGCAGCAGGTCGATCTCAAATTCGAAGAGGTCGAAGCCCTCTACAACAACTATAAGGCGCAGGAAATGTCCCTTTCGGCTTCGTCACGACAGGCCCGGCAAAACCTGATTCTCACCCGGGAAGAGGAGGCCAGCAAATTCCAGGAGGAGATCTTCGGCCAGGACGGTACCCTTATGAAAAAACGGATCGAGTTGATCCAGCCGATCCAGAAACGGGTATTCGACGCCATTGCGAACTATGCCGCACAAAACGGGTATGAGCTGGTTCTCGATGCGGCTTCGAACCCCACGCTGCTTTACAATTCAGAAAAAATCGACCACACTCAGGCCCTCATCGAATTTATGAAAAAGTAAGAAATATCGAATCAAATCAATAAATCCGTATGAAAAAACTCATTAAATTAACCCTCGTGGTTGCCTTGGTACTGGGAAGCAGTTCCCTGTTCGCACAGAAGCTGGGCCGTATCAATCTCGAAGAGATCATTACCCTTATGCCGGAATACAAGGAGATGATGACCAACATGGAGGCGTACAGCAAAGATCTGCGCGACAACCTGGAAACGATTCAGGTCGAGCTGAACACCAAGTACAACGATTTCCAGAAAAACAAAGCGACCTACTCGGAGGTAACCCGCCAACTGAAGGAGAAAGAATTGACCGACCTGCAAAACCGTCTGCAAGAGTTCTACCAGAGCGCACAGGAAGACTTGCAGAAAAAGGAGAAGGAGCTGACCGACCCGATCGTCGCCAAGGCTCAGGAGGCCGTCAAGAAGGTGGCGCAAAAGGGAGCTTACGTCGCCGTATTCAATACGACCATCCCCTCGATGGTCTATTACGACGAGGCAGCCATGACCGATTTGAGCACCGAAGTCAAGGCCGAGCTGGGGATTCAATAAACGGCAACGCATCGACAACAAAAAGCGTCCGCTTCGAAATTCGAAGCGGACGCTTTATTTCTTCCAAAAGTCCTTTCCGAGCTGCGGAAATCAAAGTTCAACATATCCTTCCCCTGCCGACACGAACTCCGTGCAGACGAATCATCCTCGCCCGACAGCGGCTCCATACACAGCCCCGGCCGCCGCAGTGAAAAATCCGGTACACCGCCCGCTCCGGCCCATATTCCCATATCGGCATCAGAACGGGTAACCTACTCCGAAATTAAGCGCCGTATTCTTCCACTTGAAATTGTGGATCCACCGTTGTCCGGCAGGTGCATTGGGGTTGTGGATCTGTATGCCCCAGTCCAGACGCAGTACGGCAAATTTGATGTCCAGGCGCAGACCGATACCGGCATCGAAGCCCAGTTGCCTGTAGAAACTGTCGAAATGGAAAACCGCAGCGGGCGAAGGCGCGGAATGCCGGTCGGCAAACCAGATATTGCCCACATCGACGAACGTCGCTCCGTGAAACATCCCCCAAATCGGGAAGCGCAATTCGAGATTGGCCTCCAGCTTCATATCGCCCAGTTGTGTAGGGAAAACCGCATCTTCCGGCTCCGGAACAGCCCCCGGCCCCAACATACGGGGTGCCCAACCGCGCATGCTGTTGGCACCGCCCGCATAAAACAGACGGTCGAAGGGAATCGAAGTCGAATTGCCGTACGCCATACCGTAACCGCCGTAAAGCCGTCCCACGAGAGCCGTCACCTCGCCGAGCATGATCTTGCGGCTCACACTCAAATCGGCCCGGAAATATTGCGAATACTGAAGACCGAAAACCTCGTAATAGTCCTTCCCGGCCGCCGGACGCGAGAAGAGGTGCATCAGGCCGTCGAGCAGGTTGCCCGCCATCTCGTAATTGAAGCGGAGCAGCGTCGCGTTTCCGCCCAGATGCTTGCGCTGATTGTTATAGACATAGCTGAACGAAAGGCCGCTGATGAACTGCGACTCGTAACTTCGCTTGAGATATTCGTTCTGGAGATGATCCAGGAAATCCTTCCTATTGACATACCCCATATCGATCACGTTGATATCGATCGGACGCAGCGAATAGCTCGAATACTTCAAATCGCTCCACGAATATCCCCAAGCCACGCTGGAAAGGGTACGCCGATAATAAGGGCGATCCTGGAAATTGATGCCGAATTCGAGCCGGGTCCGGGGCATCTGGATCGACTGCCACCGCTGGGTTCGGAAAGGCAGCAGGAAACGGGGAAACTGCAAACCCATATTGACTCCGAATTCGATGGCGTTGCGCTTGCGGGCACTCGGAGTTTTCATATACTCGTACCCTACCGAGAACGAAACGTCGAAAGACTCCGCTCCCCGGAAAATATTGCGGTTCTGATACCCCACCGTCGCCCGCAATCCGTAGAAACTCGACG
>OMDL01001349.1_pt1 | contig 12984 bp, 8 predicted proteins | sample 1674081 | NCBI WGS metagenome assembly OMDL01 (sample SAMEA103958139, study PRJEB25191) | human gut metagenome | biome: human-associated habitat [ENVO:00009003]; feature: intestine environment [ENVO:2100002]; material: feces | place: Germany | collected 2013/2015
AATGCGTTGCTGCGGTAAGTTGACGGGCGACCAATGGTCGCCCCTACACACGCAAAAAGGCAAGAACGCAATTTTTTGACGGTCTGAGCTTCCCCCGAGGGGGAAGCCATTTACCGGTTTCCTCTCCGATAAAACATCGTGCCTGCGCCTCTGTCGCTGAACATCTCGAGCAGGATCGAGTGCGGAACGCGGCCATCGATGATGACGGCCTCGTGGACGCCCTGATAGATGGCATCGGCCATGCCCTCGATCTTGGGCAGCATACCGCCCGCAATGACACCCGCGGCCTTGTAACCCTCGATCTCGGAGACCTCGACCTCGGGGATGAGCGTAGACTCGTCGTTCTTATCGTAGAGCAGGCCGACAATATCCGTCATGCTGACGAGCTTTTCGGCGTGCAGGGCAATGGCGATCTCCGCTGCGGCAGTGTCGGCGTTGATGTTGTAGGGGACGCCGTTGTCGTCCATGCCGACGGTGGCAATGACCGGGATAAAGCTGTCGGCCAGCAGGTGGTCGATCAGCGTCGTGTTGACCTTCTCGATCTCACCGACGTAGCCGAGGTCAACGTCCGACTTGCGCTTGCACATGATCATGTGGCCGTCCATGCCGCACAGGCCGACGCCGCGGCCCTTGAGCAGCGCGACCAGATCCTTGTTGACCTGCCCGGCCAGCACCTGCTGGACGATGCCCATGGTCTCCTCATCGGTGTAGCGCAGGCCGCCCACAAATTTAGACTCCTTGCCCACCTTTTTCAGCATACTGTTAATAGCCGGGCCGCCGCCGTGCACCAGCACGACACGCACGCCGAGCAGTGTCAGCGTGACCAGGTCGTTCATGACGGCCAGCTTGAGGTCATCGTTGACCATCGCGTTGCCGCCGTACTTTATAACCAGCGTTTTACCGTGGTATTTTTGGATATAAGGTGTAGCCTCGCTGAACAGCAGGGCCATTTGTTCGTTTTTCATTGTACTCCTCCGCATCCCCTACTCCTAAAGCCTTCCCCTTGGGGGGAAGGTGGCCCCGCAGGGCCGGATGAGGGGCAAGCCTGCCGCGATTGCCCATGAACGGGTTATCGCCGTAAGCTCTGCCCTCATCAGTCGGCTTCGCCGACAGCTTCCCCCGAGGGGGAAGCCATACTTATTCAGGTCCGATAATCCCCATTGATCTTCACATAATCATACGTCAGATCGCAGCCCCAGGCCTTGGCGGTGGCGTTGCCGCTGCCAAGGTCCACGAGGATGTCGATCTCGTCCTCCTTGAGCACCACGGCGGCCTCGTCCTCGCTGTAGGGGTGGTAGGCGGCGTTCTCGCAGACAAAGACCTCACCGGCCTTGCTCTTGAGGCGCACCGACGTCTTGCTGATGTCGAAATCGCCCGGCGTGTAGCCGATGGCGCAGAGCACGCGGCCCCAGTTGGCGTCCGCGCCGAACATGGCGGCCTTGAACAGGGTGGAGTGGATGACGCTCTTGGACACGGCGCGGGCCGTCGCCAGGTCGGGCGCACCGGTCACGGTGCATTCCAGCAGCTTCGTTGCGCCCTCGCCGTCACCGGCCAGCTCGCGGCTCAGATGCTCGGCGACCTCGGTCAGCGCGGCGACAAACGTATCGTAATCGGGCGTGCCCTCGGCAATTTCTGCGCCGGACAGGCCGCTGGCCAGCAGCAGCACGGTGTCGTTCGTGGAGGTATCGCCGTCAACCGAAATCTGGTTGAAGGTGGCGGGCACGACGGTGGACAGCGCCTTTTGCAGCGCGGCGGGCGCGACCTTGGCGTCGGTGGTCATAAAGAGCAGCATCGTGGCCATGTTCGGGTGGATCATGCCGCTGCCCTTGGCGATAGCGCCGATGCGCACGGCCTTGCCGCCGACGGCAAATTCCAGCGCAATTTCCTTCGGATGGGTGTCGGTGGTCATGATCGCGGTAGCCGCGTCGTGGCTGCCGGCCTCGTCGGCGGCCAGCTTGGCGGCGGCCTCCGGGATGCCCTTGGCGAACGGCTCGATGCTCATGGCCTGGCCGATGACGCCGGTGGAGGACGGCAGCACGTCGTCCGCGCGGATGCCCAGTTCCTTGGCGACGATGTCGCAGGTGTCCTTAGCCAGCTGCACGCCGTTGGGCGCGCAGGTGTTGGCGTTGCCGCTGTTCACAACGATGGCCTGTGCATAGCCGTCCTTCAGGTGCTCGCGGTCCACCGTGATAGGTGCGCCGTAGACCTTGTTGGTGGTATAGCAGCCCGCGCCCGCGCAGCGGACGTCCGCCTTGATCAGCGCCAGGTCGAGCTTGGAATGGTTATGGCGGATGCCGCAATGCACGCCCGCCGCGGAAAAGCCCTTCGGCGCACAGATGCCGCCGGGAATTGATTTGAAATCAGACATTGTATGTACCCCTCTTGCTATTTTATATCGAACTTCAAAAGCCTTCCCCTTCGGGGAAAGGTGGCCGCAGGCCGGATGAGGGCAAAGTCCGCCATTGCCGCCCGTAAACGGGTTGTTCCGGCAAGGCCGCCCCTCATCAGTCAGCGGTCGGGGCCGCTGACAGCTTCCCCCAAGGGGGAAGCCATTCACCGCGCAAGCCCTTTCGTCTCCTCCAGCCCCAGCATCAGATTCATGCACTGCACTGCCGCGCCCGAGCTGCCCTTGCCGAGGTTGTCAAACAGGCTGATAAGCTGCATCCGGGTGCCGTCCGGGTTGGCCAGGCAGTAAATTTCCAGCGTGTCCTTACCCGCCAGCTTGTTGGCGGCCAAAAAGCCGCCGTCCGTGCCCTCGCACAGGGGATGCACCTTCATCATCGGCTGACCGGCGTAATATTCCGCCAGCGCGGACGCGACCTGCGGCGCGGAAACCCCCAGCGCCGTTACATCCAGCGGGATCATCGTCTCCATGCCCGCGTAGTAGTCGGCCACAACGGGGACGAAATTCGGTGCGGTGTCCAGCCCCGTGACGGCGGCCATCTCGGGCAGGTGCTTGTGGTGCAGCGCCAGGCCGTAGGGGCGCGGGGCGTTCAGCGCCTTGTTGGTGCGCTCGGCCTCGTACTCGGCGATCATCTTTTTGCCGCCGCCGCTGTAGCCGGTCAGGCTCGTCACGTTCAGGTGCGCGGCCTTGGGGATGATCCCCAGCTCCACCAGCGGCGCGACGGGCGCGATAAAGCCGGTGGCGTGGCAGCCCGGCACGGCGACGCGGGTCGCGGTTTTCAGCGCCTCGCGGGTGCCGTGCAGCTCGGGCAGGCCGTAGACCCAGCCGGGCGCGGTGCGGTGCGCCGTGCTGGTGTCGAGAATGCGCACATCGTCCCGCAGCAGCGGCACGACCTCACGCGCGGCGTCGTCCGGCAGGCAGAGGAACGAGAGGTCGCTCTCATTGATGACCGCCGCCCGTGCGCGGACATCCCTGCGGTCCTCCTCGGAGATTTTCAGAATTTCAAATTCGTCCCGTTCCGCCAGCCGGTCCGCAATGCGCAGACCGGTGGTCCCGGAGGAACCGTCCACGAAGATTTTGTACTTTCCCATTGTTACACCCCTTACTTCCAAAGGCTTTCCCCGCGGGGGAAGCTGCCGCCCGCAGGCGGCTGATGAGGGCAAAGCTCGCTATTGCCGCCCGTAAACGGGTTGTTCCGGCAAGGCCGCCCCTCATCAGTCAGCGGGCGGGGCCGCTGACAGCTTCCCCCAAGGGGGAAGCCACTCAACGCGCTAAGCCCTTGGTTTCATCCGGCCACCTTCCCCCGATGGGGAAGGCTTTTATGCCAGCTTTCCCTTCACATCCGCAACCTGCTTCATCACGCTTGCCTTCGTCGGGCCGCCGTAGCTGGTGCGGCCCTCGCAGCAGGTCGTCAGGTCGATGGCCGTATAAACGTCATCCTCAAACAGGTCGCTGTACTGCTTGAATTCGTCCAGCGTCAGCTCCTCCAGCGTCTTGCCCTCGCGGATGCAGGCGGCCACCATCGTGCCGGTGCACTTGTAGGCATCGCGGAAGGGCATCCCCTTTTTCGTCAGGTAGTCGGCGCAGTCCGTCGCGTTGATAAAGCCCTTCGCGGCGGCGCGGCGCATGTTGGCGGGCAGCGGGGTCATCGTGGCCAGCATCGGCGTGACGGTGCGCAGGCAGAGCTCCAGCGTGTCCACGGCGTCAAAAATGGCCTCCTTGTCCTCCTGCATGTCCTTGTCATAGGCGAGCGGGATGCCCTTCATCATGACGAGCAGCGTGTTCAAATCGCCGTAGACGCGGCCTGTTTTGCCGCGGATCAGCTCCGTTACATCGGGGTTTTTCTTCTGCGGCATGATGGACGAGCCCGTCGTAAAGGCGTCGTCCAGCTCAATGAACTTGAACTCCCAGCTGCACCACAAAATAATTTCCTCGCTCAAGCGGGAAAGGTGCATCATGCAGGTCGCCATGGCACTGCACAGCTCAATGCAGAAGTCGCGGTCCGACACGCCGTCGATGGAGTTGCCGCACGGCGCGGCAAAGCCGAGCTGTTCGGCGGTGTAGAAGCGGTCCAGCGGGTAGGTCGTGCCAGCCAGTGCGCCGCTGCCCAGCGGGCATTCGGCGTCCATGCGGCGGGTCGCGTCCTGCAATCTCCCCAAGTCGCGCAGCAGCATCCAGGCGTAGGCCATCAGCTGGTGGCCGAAGGTCACGGGCTGGGCACGCTGCAGGTGGGTGTAGCCGGGCATGACGTACCCTGCGCCCTTCTCGGCCTGGTCGCAAAGCACGTTGATAAGTTCTTTTATCTGGCCCTGAATATGCTCACTGGCGGCGCGCAGGTTCAGGCGGATGTCCAGCGCAACCTGATCGTTGCGGCTGCGCCCGGTGTGCAGCCGCTTGCCGGCGTCACCGACGCGGGCGGTCAGCGTCTGCTCGACGAAGGTGTGGACGTCCTCGGCGTTGGGGTCGATTTCCAGTGCGCCGCTGTGCAAATCGTCCAAAATCGAGTGCAGACCCTTGTGAATATCGTCCACATCCTGCCGGGAGATGATGCCCTGTCTGCCCAGCATGGCCGAGTGGACAAGGCTGCCCTGAATATCCTGCTCGATCATCCGCGCGTCGAAGCGGATGGAGGAGTTAAAATCGTTTACGCGGCTGTCAACGGCCTTGCTGGCCCGGCCCTGCCAAAGTTGGGGCATAGGTTTTACCTCCGTTTTCTAAAGGCTTCCCCCTTGGGGGAAGCTGTCCGCGAAGCGGACTGATGAGGGGCAGACCTGCCGACACGACCCATTCATGGGCAATCGCGGGCGCGCCGCCCCTCATCCGGCCTCGCTTCGCTCGGCCACCTTCCCCCCTCGGGGGAAGGCTTTTTTGTAGAATGCCAAAACCGCCAAAGGGTTTCCACGCCCCTTGGCGGTTGCTTATTCGGCGTTCGTTCGCTTATTAGTCCTGTGCGGGCCAGTTCTTGGCCAGCTTGGCGCGCTCGGCAATGGGCAGGCCGAACAGGTTGATAAAGCCGTTGGCGTCTGCCTGATTGTAATCCTCATCCTCACCGAAGGACGCGGTCTGCTCATCGTACAGGGTGTACGGGCTGGTGACACCGGCGTTGATCATGTTGCCCTTGTAGAGCTTCAGCTTGACGTCGCCGGTGACGGTTTTCTGCAGGTCGTCGGTGAAGGCGCTGATGGCCTCACGCAGCGGGGTGAACCACTGGCCGTTGTAGACCAGCTCGCCCATCTTCTGGGCCAGCTGTGCCTTGAAGTGCATGGACTCCTTGTCCAGCGTGATGGTTTCCAGAACATCGTGCGCCTTGTACAGGATGGCACCGCCGGGGGTCTCATAGACGCCGCGGCTCTTCATGCCGACGAGACGGTTCTCGACGATGTCCAGCAGGCCGATGCCGTTGGCGCCGCCCAGCTTGTTCAGGTACTCGACCAGCTCGACGCTCTCCATCTCCTTGCCGTCCACAGCGGTGGGGATGCCCTTCTCAAAGTGGATGGTGACGTAGGTCGGGGTGTCGGGGGCCTGCTCGGGGGAAACGCCCAGCTCCAGGAAGCCCGGCTTATTGTACTGCGGCTCCAGGGACGGCTTCTCGAGGTCGAGGCCCTCATGGCTCAGGTGCCACAGGTTCTTGTCCTTGGAGTAGTTGGTCTCACGGTTGATCTTCAGGGGGATGTTGTGGGCCTCGGCGTAGTCGATCTCCTCATCACGGCTCTTGATGCTCCACTCACGCCACGGGGCGATGATGGCCATATCGGGGGCCAGCGCTTTCAGGGTCAGCTCAAAGCGGACCTGGTCGTTGCCCTTGCCGGTGCAGCCGTGGCAGATGGCGTCAGCGTCCTCCTTCTTGGCGATCTCGGCCAGCGCGGCGGCGATGCAGGGACGCGCGTGGGAGGTGCCCAGCAGGTAGTCCTCATACTTGGCGTCGGCCTTCAGGCAGGGCCAGATGTAGTTTTCGACGTAGTCCTTCTTCAGGTCGAGGACGTACAGCTTGGACGCGCCGGTCTTGATGGCCTTCTCCTCCAGGCCGTCCAGCTCGGTGCCCTGGCCGACGTCGCCGGAAACTGCGACGACCTCGCAGTTGTTGTAGTTTTCCTTCAGCCAGGGAATGATGATGGAGGTGTCCAGACCGCCGGAGTACGCCAGAACTACCTTTTTGATGTCTTTCTTATCCTTTTTCATGATGAAATCCCCTCTCTGTTTCTTCATCAAGACGCGCGGGGTATGTTGCTTGCCGTTTGTCTTGAATATTTATTCATTCATTGCTGTATATTATACACCCTTTTATACATTTTGCAAGCGGTAAAACTGCCAAAGGATTCTCCATTTTCGCGGTTGTTTTAGGCAGGTTGACGAATAGTTATACATTTATGCTGCCCGTGCCTGCAAAAATATGCAATCTCTCGTGTATATCCGGCGTTGATGTATGTATTATAGCACGGTTTTCAGCATTAGGCAACACAAAATTGCGGATTTGGCAACACAGGAGGAGAGCCTTTGCCTTCCCCCAAGGGGGAAGGTGGCCCCGCAGGGCCGGATGAGGGGGTAAGTTTCCGGGCGGCAGACCATAAACGGGCAGCATAGACAAGCCTCGCCCTCATCAGTCAGCGGGCGGGGCCGCTGACTGCTTCAGTCTTCGCGCCAAGAGCCGCCTGCGGCGGTTGCACTCCGACACGCGCCTGCGGGCGCAGCCCCTCGGGGGAAGCCGCTCCACCCGGGCTGTTCGTTCCGCCGCACACGTCCGCGGCGGCCTGAGGGCAGGCCGCCCTACAATCCCACCTAAATGCTGTACGTAGGGCGGGGTGCCCTCACCCCGCCGCAGTCAGCGGCAGCAGCCGCCCCCGGTCTGCCCCACAAACTTCTTCACCATCCCCAGCTCCTCCGGGAAGATGCAGTTGGGGATCGTGCCCTGCTCCACGGCGGCAACGGCCTCGTCCAGGTCGAACCATTTTACATAGTCGATCTCCGACTTCTGCACGGCAAAGTCCTCGGCCTCGCGGTCCAGCCAGAGGCAGAACACCTTGCTGACCTGATTGTCTTTGAACGGTTTACCGTGGAATTCAGCCTCAAAGCGGAACCGCCGCAGGCCGCATTCGTGCAGGTCGGCGGGGGCGGCGGTCACGCCCAGCTCCTCGCGCAGCTCCCGCAGGGCCGAGCCGACGAACTCCGCGCCCGCCGGGATGTGCCCTGCAGAGGAAATATCGTAGCAGCCGGGGTAGGAATCCTTGGCGGCACAGCGCATCTGCAAAAGCACCTGCACCCTGCCGTTTTTGCGCCGCACGATCCAGACATGGCTGGTGCGGTGGCGCAGCCCCTCGGCATGGGCCGTCGTGCGCGGCACGCTCTGACCGGTGGGGACGCCGTTTTCATCGACAATATCAAGCATTTCGGGCATGGGGAACACTTCCTTACCAGATTTATTATCCTTTTTATACCACAGTTTCGCCCTTTCCGCAATTTTTTTCTTGCATGGCCCGCAAGCGGGTCGTGACGCTATGGGAGCGGGTGCAGGGGTTTAAAAATTCATAATCTTCTTTTATAATAATGATATTGCCGCAAACGGCCGCGGGCGGATACGGAATCCGCCCCTACGGTTGCAGGGGGGCGTACCCGACGCCCCGCATCCGCCGTAACGCTTATAACAAGGAGAACGCACCCATGTCCCAAATGACAAAGCGCGCGCTGGTCGCATCCTTAAAGGACCTGCTGGCCGAAAAGCCGCTGGACAAAATCACCGTGACCGACCTGACCGAACACTGCGGCGTGAACCGCATGACGTTCTACTACCATTTCAAGGACATCTACGATCTGGTCGAGTGGGCCTGCATCGAGAGCGCGACCCGTGCGCTGGCCGGGCAAAAGACCTACGACACCTGGCAGCAGGGCTTTTTGCAGATCCTGCAGGCCGTGCAGAAGGACAAGGTCTTTGTCACCAAAGTTTATCATTCCATCAGCCGCGAGCATATCGAGAACTACCTCTACCGCCTGACCTACGATTTGATGATCGGCGTCGTCGAGGAGAAGGCGGCCGGGATGACCGTGCGCCCCGAGGACAAGGAGTTCATCGCGAATTTTTACAAGTATGCCTTCGTCGGCCTGACGCTGGAATGGGTGCGCACCGGCATGAAGGACGACCCCGCCGCCCTCATCGAGCGGGTATCGACCCTTATCCACGGGGATATTACAAAAGGTCTGGAGGCGTGCCGGATCGATAAGTAACTCCCCCGCAAACCGCCGCCTTAACAATTCTGCCATACTCTATACAATCCGTCCTCTTTGATAAAATTCTTATCAAAGGGGATTTTTTGCTGATTGTAACCGTTCCGCCCGCCGGGTATACTACAGACATACCAAGTAAATCACAGGCCGCTCCCCAACAAGCACGCGGCCTTATCATCACAGGAGGTACTCTTATGTATTATTCCGCCGGTAACTATGAAGCCTTTGCCACCCCCCAAAAGCCCGCCAATGTGGACGGCAAATCTGCCTACATCGTCGGCTCCGGCCTGGCGGCGCTGTCTGCGGCGTGCTATCTCGTCCGCGATGCCCAGATGAAGGGCGAGCACGTCCACATTCTCGAAAAAGACCCCATCCCGGGCGGTGCCTGCGACGGCTACCACTACGAGAACCTCGGCTACGTCATGCGCGGCGGGCGCGAGATGGACAACCACTTTGAGTGTATGTGGGATCTGTTCCGCTCCATCCCGTCCATCGAGGACGAGAACCACACCGTTCTGGATGAGTACTACTGGCTGAACAAGGCCGACCCCAACTACAGCCTCTGCCGCGCCACCCGCAACCGCGGCGAGGACGCCCACACCGACGGCAAGTTCGGCCTGTCCGACAAGGCCGCCATGGAGATCATGAACCTGTTCATGTCCCCCGATGAGAAGCTGTACGACAAGAAGATCACCGACTTCTTTGACGATGAGGTGCTGAACTCCAACTTCTGGATGTACTGGCGCACGATGTTTGCTTTTGAGAACTGGCACAGCGCACTGGAGATGAAGCGCTATCTGCAGCGCTACATCCATCACATCGGCGGTCTGCCCGACTTTACGGCGCTGCGCTTCACCCGCTACAACCAGTACGAGTCGATGATCCTGCCCATGGTCAAGTACCTCGAGGGCTTCGGCGTGCAGTTCCACTACGATACAAAGGTCACGAACATTGCGTTCGACTGCGCGGGCAGCAAGAAACAGGCGACCCGCATCGACATCCTGCACGACGGTCAGGAGAGCTCCATCGACCTGACCGAGAACGACCTCGTCTTTATCACGAACGGCGGCTGCGTCGAGAACTCCACCTTGGGCAGCCAGGACACCCCCGCCGAGTTCAAGCCCGAAATCAAGGAGGGCGGCGGCTGGGACCTGTGGCGCAAGATTGCCGCGCAGGACCCGAGCTTCGGCCACCCCGACAAGTTCTGCTATGACCCCGAGCTGTCCAACTGGATGAGCGCCACCGTCACGACGCTGGACCAGCGCATCGTGCCCTATATCAAGAAGATCTGCAAGCGCGACCCGTTCAGCGGCAAGGTCGTCACCGGCGGCATTGTCACGGTCACCGACTCCAACTGGCTGCTGAGCTGGACGCTGAACCGCCAGCAGCAGTTCCGCGACCAGCCCAAGGATCAGCTCTGCGTCTGGGTCTACAGCCTGTTCACCGACAAGCCCGGCAACTATATCAAGAAGCCCATGCGCGACTGCACCGGCAAGGAGATCTGCATGGAGTGGCTGTACCACCTGGGCGTGCCCGAGGATCAGATCGAGGACATGGCCGCGAACAGCGCCAACACCGTGCCCTGCATGATGCCGTATATTGATGCGTTCTTTATGCCGCGCGCTGCGGGTGACCGCCCCGACATCGTGCCCGAGGGCGCTGTCAACTTCGCGTTCCTGGGCCAGTTTGCCGAGACCGCCCGCGACACGATCTTCACCACCGAGTATTCCATCCGCACCGGCATGGAGGCCGTCTACACCCTGCTGAACGTGGACCGCGGCGTGCCCGAGGTCTGGGGCAGCGTCTACGACATCCGCTGCCTGCTGGATGCCACGGTCAAGCTCCGCGACGGACGCAAGATCACCGATATGGAGATGCCTCTCGTCGGCAAGCTCGCCATGAAGGAGGCCCTCAAGAAGATCGAGGGCACCGAAGTGGAGAAGCTGCTGAAGGAGTATAACGTTATCTGAATGTAAGCCAAACGGGCAGTCACTCAAAATGGGTGACTACCCGTTTTTATTTTGCTGCACCGCAGGGGCCGGGCATGCCCGGCCCCTACCTCTCTGCAATTACATCACTCCCGCCAGCTTCCTTTGCATCGTTTCCAAATGCAAACAAAAAAGGCGCAGCCGGGGCGTTGGGCCCGGCTGCGCGGTAATTTACAAATTGTTCATAGGAAAAACATAGTTTTTTAGCAGTTATCCGGTAGTATATAGGCACAGGGTTACGGAGCCGCAACCGTAATTCTGGAACATGATTCCTCCTCACACCAATCGATACCCCTTATGCCCCCGTTCGGAGCCGCAACCGAACGGGGGCGCTTTTTGTGCTTATTGGTATTTATTGCAGATGGGACGTCAAAAAATCTACCGTAACCTGGCGCAGGTCAGCGTCCAGCTGGGTGTTGGTGGCGGGGTCCTCGCTGTTATAATTGTGGTCACCGTTCACGAAGGGGTCCAGCACCACCTGGCCGTCCGGCAGGCTTTCGACGGCCGCCTTGGTTTCGGTTTGGGTAGTGTCGCTCAAGATGCGCTCGTTGCCGCTGTAGGTCAGCAGCACCGGCAGGCCGCTTTCCTGCAGGGTCACGTTGGGGTCGCTGTCCCGCATACCGTCGATGTAGGCGGCACTCAGCTCCACGCCCCAAGCCGCTACACTGCCCTCGGCGTCGGCGCGGGCGGCCATTTCTTCCACGGCGGCAAAGTTATCAATGTTTAGAAACTCCAAGCCCTGCAGGCCCGTGCCGTTGGCGGGGCTCCAGAGGGCCAGTGCCGTGACGGGGTACTGCCCCAGCTGCGGGTAGAGGCTGGCCAACCGCCCGCCCATGCTGTGGCCCACCAACGCCGTTTTGCCGGTGCCGTAGGTGGCCTGCATGTAGCCGATCACGCTGTCCACATCCGCCGCCATATTGGCCAGCGTGTAGTTGGCGTAAGGTTCGGTGCTGTCGCCGCAGCCGGCGAAATCAAGCCGCACAGTGGCAATGCCATGGGCGGCCAGGTCCTCAGCCAGGGGCGCGAAGTGGCCGTCTCCCTGCCGGTTGCCGGTAAAGCCATGGCACAGCACCACCAGCGGCAGTTCCTCGCCCCGGGCAGATTTGGCAGGCAGCTGGATGGTAGCCGGGATATTGCCCCGCGTACCGGGGATCTCGATGTTCTTTGGGTTGGTGTTGGGTTGTAATAGTGTAACAGCTGCCACTATGCACAGTGCAATGGCCGCCAAACAGGCGAGCAGAATCCAAGGTGCACGGGTTTTCTTGGCATGTTTCATATGGGTTCCCCTTTCTGGTTTTTTCAGGTTTATTGTACTATCATTAAAACGTATTCAGGGTGGTTTGTCAATTGTGTCCTGTTCAAGTCCTCTCATATAAAAAATGCAAAAAAAGCAACAAGAGCGTCTGCCTTCGTAGTAGACACTCTTGCTGCTTTACTTTTTATTCCTTTGTGGTATGCAATACAACACACTCATACGGACGCAGAGTTTCTGAAGGGTTATCTGCGTAGTTTCCTATCAGTTTTTCTGCAGTCGCCCAAGCGTCAGGCAGTTCAGCGTGGATTTCTTGCTCTGTCAGGTTGCAAAATACAAGAAGTTCTTCCTTGTCCGCCGAGCCATAGCGCCGATAAGCCAGCAGATCGGTGTTGTCGGGGTAAAGAAATTCAATTTTTCCCTCACTTATGACCCGGTGTTCCTTCCGCAAGCGTACCATCGCTTTGTAGAAGCTATAAATCGAATCCGCATCACTCGTCTGCGCCGCAGCATTGATGCTCTTATAGTTATCCGCCACACCAATCCACGGCGTACCTGACGTAAAGCCCGCGTTGGGGCTGCTGTCCCACTGCATGGGAGTACGGCTGTCATCCCGGCTGCGCTGTGCCAGAATATTCAGCGTTTCAGCCTCGGATTTACCTTGCTCACGCAGAATCTTATAGTAGTTAAGACTCTCCACATCACGGTACTGGTCAATTTCGGTAAAATGAGGATTCGTCATGCCCAGTTCCTCGCCCTGATAAATATAGGGTGTGCCGCGCATACAATGAATCGCCGTGGCCAGCATTTCGGCGCTTTCTCTCCAATAGGTCGTGTCGCTGCCGAACCGGCTGACAGCACGCGGCTGGTCGTGATTGCACCAAAACAAAGCGTTCCAGCCGCCGTGTTCCTGCATTCCCTCCTGCCAGGTCTGGAACAAACGCTTCAGCGCCCCATGGTCGGGGGGCATCAGCTCCCATTTTTGCCCGTTTTTATAGTCCACTTTCAGGTGATGGAAGTTGAAGCACATCGTCAGTTCATGGTTTTTCTCTGATGTGTACCCGATGCAGTTTTCCAGCGTGGTGGAGGACATCTCCCCGACAGTCATCATACCGTCAATACCG
>OMDL01001359.1_pt1 | contig 12876 bp, 6 predicted proteins | sample 1674081 | NCBI WGS metagenome assembly OMDL01 (sample SAMEA103958139, study PRJEB25191) | human gut metagenome | biome: human-associated habitat [ENVO:00009003]; feature: intestine environment [ENVO:2100002]; material: feces | place: Germany | collected 2013/2015
AGGTGCAGCCAGGTGCCGTTGGCGGTGCCAGTCATGGTCAGGTCCAGCAGCTTGCCGGATGCGCGGTTGCGGATGCGGTACACACCCTCACCCACCCGGACAAAGCTCCACTCCTGTTCGGGCTTGTGGTCATACTTGCCCAGACGAACGGTGCCGCCGTCCTTGCTTGCTTCCACGGCCTGGATCACATTGCCGGTGTGAGCGGCAATGGTATAAAAACGATCGGCTTCGATCACGGTCTGTGCTACGGTTTTCATGCTTCAGTTCCTCCATCTGTCACGATGCCGGGCAGGGTCTGCCAACATCTTCCTGCCTAAATGATACCACATATCGTGATTTTCTACAAGCAATTCGACCTTTCTTTAGCAAATCATACAGAATCGCCGGTTCTTTCGGCGTCATTTTCGCCCCTTCGCACCGGTTTGCGAGCCGTTTTTTCACACGGTTCCCCTCTCGACTTTTTGCCGTACTTGCGTTATACTATGATGTTGCTGATTTCCGCCGTCCGCTTTTGGCGGCGGCTTTTCCTACTCCATCCCATTCAAGGAGGCTTTTTATGACAAGCGATGACCGCAGTGCGCTGCAGTTTCGCCAGATGACCGAGACGCCCATCCCGCAACTGATCCTCAGCCTTGCTGCTCCCACCATTTTAAGTATGCTGATCACCAGCATTTACAATCTGGCCGACACCTTTTTTGTGGGCCAGATCTCCACCAGTGCGTCCGGTGCCGTGGGCGTTGTTTCCAGCCTGATGGCCATCATCCAGGCGCTGGGCTTTATGCTGGGCCACGGGGCCGGCACCATCATCAGCCGCAGCCTGGGCAGCCGCGACACCACCGCCGCCACCCGGTTTGCGTCCACCAGCTTTTTCACGGCTCTGGTGTTTGGCGTGGTGCTGGCCGTGGCGGGCCTTGGTACCCTGCCCCACTTCATGATGCTGCTGGGCAGCACCGAGACCATCCTGCCCCACGCCTGCGCCTACGCGCGGCCCATCCTCATTGCCGCCCCGCTGATGATCTCCAGCCTGGTGATGAACAACATCCTGCGCTATGAAGGCAAAGCCAGCTTTGCCATGATCGGTCTGGTCACCGGCGGCGTGCTGAACATCGCGCTGGACCCGCTGTTCATGTTCGTGTTCGGGCTGGGCACTGCCGGGGCCGGTATCGCCACGGCCCTGAGCCAGAGCATCAGCTTCTGCATCCTGCTTTCCATGTTCCTGCGCGGCAAGACCGTCAGCCGATTCCGCATCACCCAGGTCACCCGCAGCGCCCGGGACTTCGGGCAGATCTTCTTCAACGGTGCGCCCAGCTTCGGCCGTCAGGGCCTGAACAGCATCGGCAGCATGCTGCTGAACGTCGCCGCCCGCAACTACGGCGACGCTGCCGTGGCCGGCATGAGCATCGTGTCCCGCATCTTCCAGTTCGTGCTGTCGGTGGCTATCGGCGTCGGACAGGGCCTGCAGCCTGTAGCGGCCTTCAACTACGGCGCCCGCCGCTTTGCCCGGGTGCGGAAAGCGGCCATCTTCACCATCTCGACGGCTTTCGTCTTTATGGCGGTGCTCAACTCCCTCTGCTGGTTCAACGCCGAGCCCCTCATCCGCCTCTTCCGCGATGACCCCGAGGTCACCGCTGTGGCCCTGCCCGCCCTGCGGTATCAGTGCGTCGCCATGTTCTTACAGCCCGTCATCATTGTGACGAATATGATGTTCCAGTCCATCGGCAAGTCGGGCCGGGCTACCTTCCTCGCCTGCTGCCGTCAGGGCGTCTGCTTCATCCCGCTCATCCTCACCCTGCCCCGCATCTGGGGCCTGAGCGGCATCGAGCTGTGCCAGCCCATCGCCGATGGCCTCACCTTCTGCATCTCGGTGCCTTTCCTGCTGCCCTTCCTGAAGGAATTGAAGGAACAGGGAGACGAAGAATAAGCTTGTCATAAAACTGTAACCAGGCCCGGCCACATTTCTGCAATGAAATGTCCGGGTCTTTCGTATATACTATAGATGGGAACGTCAAATTCTGGGAGACTGTGAGGTGTTTCTATGAAGACCACTCTGCTTCGACTCAGCCGCCGCGCCGCCTGCCTCGTGCTGGCGGGCGGGCTGCTGACGAGCTGTTCGCTGCTGCCTGCGGCGTCGCCCCGGCACGAGGGGACGGCGGCATCGCAGGCTCCGCAGTATTACAGCGACGCATGGCTCAGCGACGACTCGCTCCATTACGTCTACTCTTACGTCGGGAACGGCGGCGGCACCATCCTCCGGGGCGGCAGGGTGCTCTACAAAGCCAGCAGCTCCGACAGCATCCAGCTACTGAAGGACACCCTCACCGGCGAGACGGGCCACTACCTCGTGGCCCACTCCACCCCCGGCACGGAGGAGCGCACTTCCACCCTTTACGACGCCGACGGCAATGCCGTCATGACCTTCCCCTACGCCGTGAACGCCACCCTCTCGGGCGGGCTGCTCATCCTGCGGGACGACGCCGACGTCTGGGCTTTCGAGAACGGCACCACCGGCGGCACTCGGGTGTACGACCTCGCCACAGGCGCCCAGCTTCCCGTACCCGAAACAGCGCTCGGCTGTCTCGTGGTGGATGAGGGCGGCCAGCGTCTCGTCTTCAACTGCTACGACCTGCCCGAGGGCCTTACTTACGCCTACGACGACCCCGACCAGCCGCTTCACCAATACGTCCTCATCACCGACCGGGAGGGCAATGTGCTGATGCGGGAGGACGGCTGCACGGCCAGCTCCCTCGCATCGTATCGCGGCGGCTTTGCCGACTGGCTCGATTTGAGCTGGTTCCGCGGCTCAGACTGGGGCATCGCCCGCGAAGCCCTCTACAACGTCACCACCGGCGAACTGCTCACTGGCGAAGACGACAGCGCCGTCTCGGCCTGCGGCGTGGGCGTTGCCTGCCTCCAGAGCCGTCAGGACAGCCGCTCCGTCCTCTACGATTTGAACGGCGGCGAGGCCGTGGAGCTGGGCCGCTTCGACCGGGGCGTGAGCACTTATACCCCCGGCTGCGTCGTTCTCTCCGGCAGCGATGACCCGGACAGCCCCTACACCCTCATCGACCTCGCCAGCGGTGAGAGCATCGGCGTCCAGCGAAGAGACACGGACTACCGCTCTGGCAACGTCGCTGTGCTGACGACGGACAACATCCTCAAGGTCTACGACGGCACCACCGGCGCACTCCTGACCGATGTGGAGGCAGCGCCCGTGGAAGAAGCACAGTACATCAGCGTGACGGCCCTGCCCGACGGCTACGCCCTGCTGCAGTACGACGACGAAAACTACAACACCATCGCCATCCAGACCTACGGCGGAGAGGGTCTGCTCTGGTCGTCCGCCGGTGAGGCCCAGCAGTACACCTACGCTTCCTACCTCACCAGCACCGCCAGCGGCCCTCTGCTCACAGCCTGCCGGGACAGCCGTGACGGCAGCAGCCTCTACGATGTGCTGGACATGGAGGGCAATCTGCTTCTCCGCCGCCTCGGCAGCTGTTACAGCCCGGACGACCTTCCCGACGACTGCTTTATCGCGCGGCAGGGCTTCGACTACGGCCTGATGGACTCCACCGGCCAGTGGCTCTACCGCGAAAGCATCTTCTCCTCCCCCAGCGACGACGCTGGCGGGGGCTACCTGTACTGACACGGAGGATTTTGATATGAAAGAGATGATCTCCCGCCGCAGCTTCCTGCACGTGATGGGCCTCGGCTTCGGGGCGGCGATGCTCACCGCCTGCAAGACCGGCACTACGGACTCCCCCGCCGACTCTCCGGCAGCGTCTGTCCCCGACCCGGACACGCCCGTCCCCTTCCTGACCGAGGACGAGTTCCCCCGCCTCGACGGCTCCACGGCTTGCATCCCCCTGATGGCCCAGATGAAGGCCGATGCCACCGGCATGGACCTTCTCGAGGCCCAGACCAGCATCACCGTCAGCACCACGGCCTATGCGTGGGAGAACTTCGGCCTCTGGTCCCGCAGCGACAGCGAGGACTACGGCGCACAGCTGCTCATCGTCTACGAGGCCCCCGAGTACGTCAAGGAAGAGCTGGCCGAGGCCGACGCAAAGCTCGAGCAGAAAGCCATTGGCCGGGACGCGCTGGTGTTCATCGTCAACGAAGAGAATCCCGTCCAGAGTCTGACCCAGCAGCAGCTGCGGGATATTTATGCGGGCCGCATCACCAGCTGGAAGGACGTGGGCGGCGCGGACTCCCCCATCGTGGCGTTCCAGCGGGGCGTGGACTCGGGCAGTCAGACCCTCTTCAAAAAGCTGCTCATCGACAAGGGCGACGGCCAGCTGATGGCCGCGCCCACCGAGCTTGCCCCCGCCGACATGGGCGGCCTTGTGGACAGCATCGCCGAGTACAACAACTCCGCCAACGCCATCGGCTTTTCGGTCTACTACTACATCGACCAGATGTACTCGAAGCCCGGCCTCCGCCTGCTGGCCGTGGATGGCGTGACCCCCGGCAATGACACCATCGCCGATGAGAGCTACCCGCTCTGCAACGAGTTCTACGCAGTCGTCCACGCGGACGCCGCCCCCGACAGCCCCCAGCGGAAGGTCTACGACTGGCTGGACACCGACGAGGGACGCAGGTGCATCGAGAAGGCGGGGTATGTAGCAGTGGATTAAACCTCTCCGTCATCGCTGCGCGATGCCACCTCCCCTACCGAGGGGAGGCCTTGGCATTTCGTGAAGCTTCGCCTCTTCGCCAGAGGCTCCCCTACCAGGGGCAACGGCGACGACCGCCGCCAGCGGCGGAAACAGGGAGTCGCTGTTGGGGCCGCGGCCAGCAGGATGCAAGCGGCAGCGCAGCAGACGCTGGGAGCCGCAACCCGGCCTTGTCTGCGAAGCAGACTGAGAGGTTGTACAAAGGACAGCCTGCCAATTATACAAAAGCGTCCCCGGGATTTTTTCCGAGGACGCTTGCTTTTTATTACACCACCAAACACCACAGCGGCGTCGTGATGAGCGACAGCACCGTGGAGATGGCCGTACACTTGCTGGCGAAGGTGGAGTCTGCGCCGTACTTCTCGGCGAGGATGGTGGTGGTGCCGCCCATCGGCATACCGGCCAGAACGACTGCCACGCCGGTGGCCAGCTGGCCCACATGGGCCGCGCGGCATCCCACCAGCACCACCAGCGGCATCAGGAAGAGCCGGATGATGCAGTAGATGATGGCGTCCTTGTCCAGCAGCGGGTGAAGGTCGCGGCTGCCGATGATGGCCCCGATGAGGAACATCGACATGGTCATGTTGCAGTTGCTGGTACACTGGACGGCCTTGCCGAGGAAGGTGGGCAGCTGCCACTGGGTCAGCATGATGACCATGCCCACGAACACCGACGCGATGCAGGGGTGGGTGATGGTCTTGCGGAGCACTGCGAGGCGGTGCTTTTTCTTTTCCTCGGGCGTAGCGGGGGCGGCATCCTGCATGAAGTAGGACACCCCCACCGACCACATCACGATGCGCTGGGGGATGAGGTAGAACGACGTCAGCAGCAGCCCTACCCCGCCGAAGAGCCCCTCCGCCAGCGGGCTTCCGAGGAAGCCCGCGTTGGAGCAGACCGTGCCGTACTGCATGACGGCCTTCCGCGCGAAGGGGTAGCGGTTGTAGCACACTGCGCAGACGACGCCGTAGAGCACCTGCAATAAAATCGACAGGATGAGGATGTCCCGGGTGCTGCGGAAGATCTCCGCGTTGAACTCGATGCAGAACGACTGGATGATGTTTGCAGGCAGGATGATGAAGAGCAGCAGGTCGGTCAGACAGGCGCGGCCCTGGTCGGTGATGAGCTTTTTCTTTGCCAGAAAAACGCCGATGGCCAGCAGAAGCATCATCTGCGCCTGCAGGTCCAGCATGGTGGAAAATTCGGGCATGGTATCCCCTTTCATTTGGACGTTCTTTGCTTAGCTGAACCAATTATAATCGCGTGATGAGCCGATTTCAATACCCGCGCCCCGCCGGGCGGCATGATTTTTCTGCATACCTTGCAGAAAAAGAGGCCAAGACCCATTCTGTCAGGTCTTGGCCTCTTTCCTGTTTCCTTTATAGGCCGAACAAATCGGCGTGTGTGCCGGTGCGGTACAAATACAACTCCGTATCTGTCTGGTAGTAGATCAGCAGCCAATCAGATTTTCAACCGGCCCGTTGTAGGTATGACCACCGCCGTTGTCCAGTTCTTCAAAGGCTTCCAGCGTGTCGGCATTCGGTGTTTCACTTTCATCCGGAATAGCAGCCCCCTGCAAGTAGGCAATAATATACGGCAGCTTGTTTTCCGGCACTTGGTCAATCAAGCTCTTCGCCAATTCTCTTGCACTCATAACACACCCATCCTTTCGTGTAAAGTTTCAGGCTTATAAGCATTATAGCACTTTTTTTCTTTATTGAACAGTCCTGCGTACCTTTTCCCAAAAAGCAAAAGCCCCACGACACACGCCGCTTTTCAGCGGTATATCGTAGGACTTTTTGGAGCTGGTGACAGGAGTTGAACCTGCAACCCACTGATTACAAATCAGTTGCGCTGCCATTGCGCCACACCAGCGAGTATCGTTTGCACAGGGTACTTTAGTAGAATACCAGAAACCTCCCCGCTTGTCAATATCTTTGTCTGCCCCCCGGCCCCGCTGTCGGCCCATGCAGCGCTGTCGTCAGGGCGTTTCAAGACATCTGCGGGGCGTTTCGAGACATCCGAGGGGCGATTCACGCACAAAACACGGCGATTCACGCAGATTTGTTCACATTATGGCCGGAATGTGGTAGAATAAATCAGATTCAACATTTGTGCTTCTTTCACAAGCTCCTGCCGTTTCGTTGGGAGCTTCTGTGTAAAACTCACACTTTTCAGAGGAGGTTTCTATGATCTCTTATCGCAAGCTTGCAATGCGCGTTCTGGGGCATCCGCTGCGGGTGCCGACAAACACCCCCCCCCCCGGCCCGCGTCCCACCGGGTGACGGCGCTGGCGCTGACAGCCGCAATGGTGGCCGGCATGGCCGCACCGGCGTATGCGGATGTCTATTACATAGGCGATGGTAACATCACCATCACCAAAGACGAAAGCGGCACCTATGTCAAGCACTCGGGAAATGATACTGCTACAAAGGACAACGACGGCAAGATCGTCATCAAGGGCGGCAAGCGCTCAGAGGATACCCCCGCCCCCGGCAGCGGCTCTTCTGAAGGCACCACCCCCGCAAAGTCTCCCGCCAAATCCATGTCGGCCACGCCCCCATCAGAAGACAGCGAAAACAATGACATGGTCTACCTCGGCGACACCAAGGGCAGCGGCGAGGAAAACGAGAACCAGACCGGCGGCACCTCCGGCGGCGAGAAAAACGAGACTGATTTCACGAAAAAGACCCAGTCCAGCGACAGCCCTGTGCTGGGAAGCCAGCTCACGTACACCGGCGCACCCATCAATGTCGCCAACGCCAATGACGACGATGAGACCCAGAACAACTCGACCCAAATCGTGGAGAACGCGGTCAAAAACTTCACCAGCAACATCATCCGAATCATCAACAATCTCAAAGCCAGCACCCTCAACGTGACGCTGGAGGATGTCAACATCGATGCCCGCGACGAGACAAATCCGGCCAATGGCAAAGCCGCCCTCAGCGTCGAGGGCGCGGGCGACACGACGATTACGCTCAAGGGCGACAATACCCTCACCAGCGGCGACGGACACGCCGGCCTCGAGCACAACGAAAAGAGCAAGGATGACAACGATGATTCTGTTGACACCAGCAAACTGACCATCACATCCGAAAAAGATTCCGGCATCCTGACTGCCACAGGCGGCAGTGGCGCTGCTGGCATCGGCGGTGCCAGGAACAATGGTGCCGGCATCATTGAAATAGCAGGCGGCAACATCACCGCCAACGGCGGCAACGGCAGCGACGGCGGCGCAGGCATCGGCAGTGGTTCAAGGGCTACTGGCAACACCAACACCAATATCACCATCAGCGGCGGCACCGTAAAAGCCAAGGGCGGCGACAACGGTGCCGGCATCGGCAGTGGTTCAATGGCTACTGGCAACACCAATATCACCATCAGCGGCGGCACCATCGAGGAGGCCGTGGGTGGCAGCACCGGCGACGGGATCGGCGGCGGCAACAATAACAAGAATATTACCGTCACGATTCAGGGCGGCACCATCGAAAAAGCGCAGGGCGGCAACGGCAACGGTCTCGCCGGCAACGGCATCTACAGCAAAGGCAACCTAGAGATCTCCGGCACGGCCGTCATCCAGAACGCTACGGGCGGCGACGGCAGGTACGGTGGCCACGGCATCTACAGCGACAGCACCCTGAACATCTCCGGTCAGGCCTCCATCCAGAACGCCAAGGGCCGCGAAAGCCAATCTACCGGCGGCAGCGGCATCTACAGCTACGGCAAGCTCACCATCTCCGGCGGCACCATCGGAACCGCGCAGGGCGGCGACGGCAAGAGCAGCGGCAGCGGCAACGGCGGCAACGGCATCTATAGCAAGACCATGGAGATCCTTGGCGGTATCATCCAAAAAGCCATCGGCGGCAATGCCAACGGGAACACCTGCACCGGCGGTAGCGGCATCCACAGCGACGGTACTCTCACCATCTCCGGCGGCCAAATACAGGAGGCTACCGGCGGCGCAGGCATCGGCAACGGTGGCAAAGGCGGCACCGGCATCCGCGGCGATCAAGTTGTGAATATTTCGGGCGGCATCATCGAGTCTGCCACCGGCGGCAGCGGCGACAGCGGCGGCGGCGCAGGCATCGGCACGGGCGCAAAACCCGCCTTCGCTACCGAAATCAACATCTCCGACGGCACCATCACCGAGGCCATCGGCGGCAGCGGCGGCGCAGGCATCGGCAGCGGCTCGAACTCCTCCAAGGCTACCACCATCAACATCACCGGCGGCACCATTAAAAATGCCACGGGTACGGACGGCGGCGCAGGCATCGGCGGCGGCAAAAACTCTTCCGGCGAGACCAAGGTCAACATCACTGGCGGCAAGGTCAACGCTTCCACCGGCTACGGCAATGGCGGCGCAGGCATCGGCGGCGGCAAAGAGTCTTCCGGCGCGACCAACATCGAGATCACCGGAGATGCGCTCGTGTCCGCAGGTAGCAGCGGCAGCGCAGCCATCGGTTCGGGCGAATCCTCCACCGGCGAGACGACCATCAACATCCACGATACGAATCCCGAAAAGGGTGTCAAAAGTGCTTTTGCCTACGGCGGTGCCGGCATCGGCAGCGGTCGTTACGCCAAGGGCAAAACTTACGTCACCATCAGCAACGCGTCTGTGAGCACTCTGGAGACCCCCGCTGCTTCCACTAATACCTCGGGCGCAGGCATCGGCACCGGCTACGGCTCTCAGAGCGACGCCGAGATCACGATAACAGAGAGCACGGTAAAGGCCGTCGGCGGCAGCGGCGCAGCCATCGGCAGCGGCAGTGAAGGAGACGTCCTCAGTCGTCCTACAGGTGATCCGGACACCTTCAAGACCATTATCCGTATCACTGACAGCAACGTCACAGCCTCCAGCGGCCCCAGTGCAGCCATCGGCAGCGGCAGCTATTCTACCAACGCCACGGAGATCCACATCAACGGCGGCAAAATCAAGGCTTCGAATTATTCTGGTTCTGCCATCGGCAGCGGCGATAGCTCCAAGGGCAAGACCGGCATCTACATCACCGGCAGCAATGTCACAGCCACGGCAGACATCGGCACAGGCATTGGTTCCGGTACCAGTTCTTCCGGAGAGACCACCATTGATATTTCCGGCGGCACTGTTACGGCCATGGGCGGCGGCGACGGCTACGACGGCAGCGCGGGCATCGGTTCAGGCAGTCACTCCACCGGCGACACCCACATCACTCTCCACGGCGGCGTGACCGTTATTACGGCCACCGGCGGCGGTGATTCCAGCCTTGGCGGCGGCGGCGGCGCAGGCATCGGCAGCGGCAATAGAGCCAAGGGCAACACCGACATCCTCATCAAGGGTGCAACAAAAGTTACTGCCAAGGGCGGCTCCACCGCTGCGGGCATCGGCAGCGGCAACGGCAGCAACGGCAGCACCACCATCAACATCGAGGGCGGCACTATCACGGCTGAGGGCGGCGGCAAAGAGAACGGGTCCTGCCAGGCTTCCGGTGCCGGCATCGGCTCCGGCGGCAACGCCCTTAATAAGACCACCATCAACATCAAGGGCGGCGAAATCACGGCCACGGGCGGCGTCAGCCTTGACTCTCGCAATCACTCCGACAAGTGGCTCAGCGGCGCAGGCATCGGCTCCGGCTCCAACGTCTCCGGCGAGACCGAGATCAATATCTCCGGCGACAGCACCATCAAGAGCGCTTCGGGCGGCAAATACGGCGGCGCAGGCATCGGCAGCGGCAGCTACAGTGGCAGCACACCCGACAACAAGAAGGGCGCTGTCACCATCAACATCACCGACGGCACCATTGAAAAGGCCACGGGCGGCGGCGAGTATGTGCCCAGCTCTAAGCGCTGGTATAGCGGCGCGGGCATCGGCGCAGGCCTGAATGCCGGCACCACCACCATCAACATCAAGGACAACGCCCATATCGTCAGCGCCACGGGCGGCAAATACGGCGGCGCAGGCATCGGCAGCGGCAGCGGTGACACCAAAAACGACAGCAAGAAGGGCGCTGTCACCATCAACATCACCGACGGCACCATTGAAAAGGCCGAGGGCAAGGACGGCGGCGCCGGCATCGGTTCGGGCTATTACGGTCGCTCTTCCACGGTCAACATCTCCGGTAACGCCGAACTCAAAGACGTCAAGGGTGGCAATCTCGCTGCCGGCATCGGCTCAGGCTATGACTCCGGCAAGGTGGACGTCGTGATCGACGGCGGCACCATCAAAGCAACGGGCGGCGATTCCGCTGCCGGCATCGGCTCGGGCCATAATAGCCGCAGCAGCGTGATTATCAAGAGCGGCACGGTCAACGCCACCGGCAACGGCACCGGTGCCGGCATCGGCGGCAGCGACAACAACAACTCCAGCAGTATCACGATAACCGGCGGCACCATCATCGCCAACGGCACCGGCGAAGCCCCTGCCATCGGCGGCGGCAGCGTCTCCATCAGCAATGCCGACGCCCCGCTGGACATCACCGCAACCGCCCCCGACGCCGCCAATGCCATCCAAAGCAACGACGGCAAGACGCTGGACAAGGTCATCAGCCTCATGGAAAACGGCAGGTCGGGCCTCGTGAAGCTCGTAAAGAGCGGCACCACCAGCATCTCGCGGATCTTCCACAACGGTGTCTACGCGGACAGCCATTCCACTTCTCACTCCCCCGACCGCGTAACGCCCGAGATGAGTGAGGCAGAAAAGGCCAAGTACGGCGACATCGCTTCTGTCCACAACTGGAAAGTCAGCGACCGTCAGGAGCCGAACTGCGGCAAGGACGGCTACATCGAATACACCTGCATGGTGGACCACTGCGGCACCACGTTCCGTCACACTCTCCCCGCCACCGGCCAGCACACCTGGAACGAGGGTGTCGTCACGAAGGAGCCCACCTGCACTGAGCTGGGCGTGCGCACCTTCACCTGTACCGTCTGCCACAATACCCGGACTGAGGACATTGAGGCCCCCGGCCACGAGTACGGCGAGTGGGTCATCGACCGGGACGCTACCTGTGTCAAGGAAGGCTCCAAACACCGTGATTGCATCCGCAGCGACGCTACCCAGACCGAGAGCATCCCCGCCACCGGCCAGCATCAGTGGAAACTCCTCTCCACGACAGCGGCTACCTGCGGCCAGGACGGCACCGTCACCTACCAGTGCGAGGTCTGCAACGAGACGAAGACCGAAACGCTCAACGCCACCGGCCAGCACAGCTACGGCGCGGGCGTCGTGACCAAGGCCGCGACCTGCGCCGAGCCGGGCATCATGACCTATACCTGCGTCGTCTGCGGCGCTCCCAAGACCGAGAGCATCCCGGTGGATAAGAGCACCCACAAGTGGGATGCAGGCGTCGTCACGAAGGAGCCCACCTGCACTGCCGACGGCGTGCGGACCTTCACCTGTTCCGTCTGCGGCGATACCCGGACTGAGGCCATCAAGGCCCTCGGCCACGAGTACGGCGAGTGGGTCATCGACCGGGACGCTACCTGTGTCGAGGAAGGCTCCAAGCACCGTGACTGCATCCGCGGTGACGATACCCAGACTGAGGTCATCCCCGTCAGCAAGACCCACACCTTCGGCGAGTGGGTCATCACCAAAGAGCCCACCTGCACCGAGAAGGGCGAGCGTCAGCGCAGCTGCACCATCAGCGGCTGTGTCGTCACTGAGACGGAGGAGCTGCCCGCCCTCGGCCATCAGTGGAGCGACTGGACGCCTGTCAAAGGCGACAGCCGCCGCGAGTACCGCATCTGCGAGGTCTGCAATGAGGTGGAGTACCGCGATGTCTCCCACAACAGCGACAGCAGCATCTCCACCGGTCTGCGTGTCCTCGACCCGGCCCAGGCCAATATCATCCAGAACGTCCAGCTGGTCCAGCTGAGCCAGATCAACCATACTCTCTACATTCATGTCGCTCAGGAGACGGCGTCCCTGCAGGGCGACCTTTCCGATTTGACCGACCTCCGCTCTGAGAACATCAAGACCGTTGTCTTCTCCACCGTAAGCTGCACTTCTACCCTCTCCCTCTCCGATGTTGCAGCCCTCGGTGCGGGCAGCACACCTTTCGCCCTCAGCCACAGCGGCTCCACCTCCACCTTCACCGTGGGCGGCGCAGACCACAGCGCACTGCTGAGGTAAGCAGATCGCCATCCTCCATTCCTTCCATATCTTCGTCGTCGGGGTCCGGCGCCGCCTCCGCCTCCATCATCCCGTCGGGCAGGGTGATAAGGCCGC
>OMDL01001362.1_pt1 | contig 12851 bp, 14 predicted proteins | sample 1674081 | NCBI WGS metagenome assembly OMDL01 (sample SAMEA103958139, study PRJEB25191) | human gut metagenome | biome: human-associated habitat [ENVO:00009003]; feature: intestine environment [ENVO:2100002]; material: feces | place: Germany | collected 2013/2015
CGGTTTGCCAAGGGTGATGTGTACTGGGCGAAAGTTTGGTATTCAGACCTGGGCGACAATGCCTGCCGGAAGCTGGCTGCATGGCCGCATGAAACCCGCGAATTTGAGATGTGCGGATTTAAGCAGTTTTATTTAAGCGATAACACAAACAAGCGCTGCGCAATGACGTTTTTGGCGAAAAATACGCTGGCACGCAAGATGCCGATTACCAGTAGCTATTACAACAATGGCGGTTGGCCCGCAGCAACGCTGCGCACCTACCTGGACAAACGGCTGCCGAATGCCTTGCCGATTGGATGGCAGCAGTTGATCCAGCAGGTAAAAGTGACATCCAGTGCGGGCGGAACATCCAAGGAAATTGTGACGGCGGATTGTTACTTCTTTATACCGGCTGCATATGAGCTGAACCCCAGCATGAACAGTGAGCCGTATATTTATGAAGGTACAACGATCAGTTACATGACAGATAATCAGAGCCGAATCTGCTATGACGATGATGGTGCGGCCACCACTTATTGGACACGCAGCCCGAATGTTCAGTATGCAGGTTACTTTTTGCAGGTTGCGGCAGATGGCCAGATTTACAGCTATGTTACCCCGAATGAGCAGCATGGCGTGCGCGTAATGTTCAGCGTGTAAAGGAGGTTGAGGGACGAAATGTATTACAAGGTGATATATAACGGCCAGGTGATTGATACCCTTGACCACCTGAGTTTTGTGAAATACCAGGCGAAACACGGGATTATGGTGAACTGCACGGCAGATGATGCCGAAGGAATTGTGAGCAGTGATGGGCGCTACATCTGGCATGTGGACGGATACTATAACATTCCGGCGGCAGGATACGATACCGTGCAACTGGTAGAGATCAGTGTTTACGAATATGACAAGCTGAAAGCCTTGGGGGCCAAAACCCCTGAGGCTATTATTGATGCTTATACCCTGAGCCTGATTGAAGGAGGTGTGCTATGAGCGACTTTGTGGAGAGTTTGCGGCGGCTGTATTTGGATTGCCGATTAAAAGAAGCGACCCTAAATGCGCTGTGGCACAAGGGCAAAATCAGCCGCAATGAGTTTGACTACATTGTGGGCGGAAAGGAGACGAGCAATGTACACGATCCTGATTAACGAGGACAATACCCTGACCGCCAGTGTGGTGGAGCGCGTGATGCAGCAGAGCAAACTGGTAGACACCCTGCATTTTTTGGCTGACCCGGAATACAAAGGCAAAGACATGCGCGACTATGTGGTGATGCTGGAATACCGGTTACCGGTGAGCAAGAAATACCGCACCGAGTTTTTGACGCTGAGTGACGAACTGTATAAAAACAAACTGGAATATAAGCTGCCCTTTGACACAGCTCTGACCAGTGAGGCCGGTGTGATTGAGTTCCAGCTGACCTTTGGCAACATTGAGATGGATGCTGAAGGCAGGACCACCCAGTACATCCGCAAGGTTGGACCGGGCGAAATTAAAATTATTGATGTTTACGACTGGGCAGCTACGATCCCGGACGAAGCACTGAATGCTTTGGACCAGCGGATTATTGCGATGCAGGCCATGCTGAAGGCCATGATTGATAAGAGCAACGCCATGATGAACAGCAAGGCCGACAACCTGAGCTACAAGAATGACATGCTGCAGCTGACCGCCAACGGAAGCCCGATTGGCAATGCGGTAGAGATCAAGAGCAGCGGCGGTACCGGCAGCGGTGGCGATGGTACAACTGATGGAAATATGCGGGTAGTTGAGTTTTAAGGCTTGGCCGCCTGCGTTTTTTCTATATAGCGACAAATGGAGAAAGGAGTTGGGAGAATGGCAACCACAAGCAAGTTGGGCTATGGTAACGCGGAAAATCTGGATACAGCGATTACGAATGGAATTATTGACGAGAAGGACCTGGTTATTACCAAGGATACATCGGAGTTTTATTACATCCGTGACGATAAGAGCAAGCAGGCGATCCGCCCCCGTACCCGTGTTTTTGACAGCAACGGGCAAGCCAATGAGCAGCTGAACAACAGCAGCGACACTTATGCCGGACAGACCGTAATGATTAAAAACACCGAGGGCAAGTACGAGCCGTGGATTGTACAGCTGTTGGACACCGGGAAGTTTGCTGTTGAGCCGTTCAGCACTGCAAGCACTGGATTTGTTTGGCAGGAATTTTAACCGACAAAAACAACATGAAATTTAAGGAGAGATAATTATGGCAGAAGTAAAATTTAATTATGGCACCAAAGCTAACTTTGAAGCCCTGGAGGCAAAGGACAACGACACCCTGTATTTTTTGACTGACACTTTGCAGATTTTTAAGGGTGCAGTTGAATACACCAAGAGCTGCAAGCTGGTGAGTACCCTGCCTGGTTCCGGCCAGGTGCAGGGCGTTGTTTATGTGCGCACCAGCGACTTTACCCTGCATGTGTTCAATGGCACCAGCTATATCCAGCTGAACAAGGCCACCGTGACTGAGATCCCGGCTGCCGACGCCAGCGATGACAATGTGCCGACCACCAAGGCTGTTGCCGACTACGTTGATGCCAAGATTGAGGGCGTTGTTGGCAGCAAGGGTGTGTTTGTTACCGATGTTACCTACAATGATGGCGTGCTGAGTGTTGCCAAGGGCGGCGACCCCGTTGCTACCACCCTGACTGGCGTTGTGCATGCACCGACTTATGACGCAAGCACCCGCACCATCAAGCTACCGGTATTTGGCGGCGACGAACTGACCATTGCGCTGGGCAAGGATCTGGTTGTGACCAGCGGCACCTATAATGCCAAGGACAAAAACATTGAGCTGACCATTACCAGCGGCGATGTGATCAAAATCCCGGTTGGCAGCCTGATTGATGTTTACACCGGTCTGGCAACTTCCACCGCTGAGGTTACTGTTTCTACCGACAATAAGATCAGCGTGAAGGTGAAGGTGAGCGCCAAGGCTGACAACTCCATTACCCTGGAGGAAGACGGCCTGTATGTTGCTGTGCCCGATGCTTATACCAAGGCTGAAGCTGACAAAAAGATCAAGGCTGTGCAGACCGCCCTGGATACACACACTGCGAATGCCGACATCCATGTGACCAAGGAACAGAAGGCCACCTGGGATGCCAAGGTGGGCACTGAACAGCTGGCTGCCGCCAAGAGCGAGGCCATTGCTGCTGCCGCTGCTGACGCAACCACCAAGGCTGATGCTGCCCGTGATGCCGCCAAGGAGTATGCTGACGGCCTGAACACTGCCATGGATACCCGTGTGAAGGTTGTTGAGGGCGCTATTACCTGGAAGACCATTGGCTGAGACGGCCAAGCGGTTAGTTATTTCAAATTGACATAAAAAATAGCCTTCGCTGTGGAGCCAGTGTTTTGCGAAATAAGGAGAACATGCACTGTGCAGCGAAGGTTTTATATTGTATTGACAAACAACGATGTTGAATATATAATAATAGTAGAACTAAGGCACCGACATAGACGGTCTACCTCAGTTTATAGTTTATGTATGACAGTTAAACCATCATAGCAAAAACCGTTCTGTGGGCGACAGGGCGGTTTTACTTTTTATTACCACGAAAAAACGTGATAACTGCTACGACAGTTTGTACCCCAGTGAACACAACGCCAATAATGACGATGGTATCAACAAAGGATAGATCCGGCATAAGCATCACCTCCTGGCAAAAATAAATTTACCGGAAGGCAAAGTAAGGGCGCTCCACAATGCCTTGCGGCAGATGGGAGGTTTGACCGCCTATTACGTCTATGAGGAAGATATGGCAAAAAGGAATAAACGTTGGTGCCTTAGTTCTGCTATTATTATACTGTCAATGCAAAATTTGTCAAATTAAATACTGAATCGAAACCGCTTATCTGTACGCAGGTAGGCGGTTTTTTTATTGTTACAAAAAGGAGTTTTACGATGTCAAAACTTTCTTTATGCGAGATCCAACAGTCGCAGCTGGATAAAACTCCTATTGTGGATGGACAGCTGGTATGCTGCTTGGATACGGGAAACACTTACCGGGACACAGCCGGCGGGCGAGTTCGGATTGGAAGCGATCTGGAACGAGTGAGTGAGCTGCCATTGGCCCCGCTGGCCGGGAAGATTTATTACCTGCCGCCCGGAGATTTATATATTTATAACTCTGGTTGGGTAATGCTGAATGATACTGATTTTACAATTGGGGCCAGCAAGGCTGATGCCACAGAAGTCAATTTGGAGCTGAAACATGGTGATGTGGCAAAAGGTACGGTAAAGGTGCGCGGCACCGGCATTACGAGCGTGACGGCGGATGCAGATGGGAGACTGATTATCAACACCCCAAGCCCGGAAGCTGTGATTGACGAGATTACCAACAGCCAAATTGATAATTTATTCAAAGACGAATAGGAGGGGATAATATGAAATTTTTGAGTTATGACGGTCTGCTTTATTTTTGTCAGAAGATTAAAGCTTTGCTGGCGGGCAAGGTAGACAAGGTTGATGGCAAGGGGCTTTCGACCAATGATTACACCACGGCAGAAAAGACCAAACTGGCCGGCCTGATGAATTACATCCACCCGACAACCAGCGGGAATAAACATATCCCTGCAGGCGGCAGTGCCAACCAGATTTTGGGTTGGAGCGCGGACGGCACCGCTAAGTGGGTAAACGAAAAGGATACCACCTACAGCGTGATGAGCGGCGCAACGGTTGATGCGGATGGCAAGAGCGGATTGGTGCCCAGCCCGACGAAGGGTGCGCAGCGCTGGCTGGATTCGACCGGTGCTTGGACGACCCCTCCGAACACCACCTATGGAGCTGCAAGCACCACGAGCGCCGGCCTGATGAGTGCCGCTGATAAGAAGAAGCTGGACGGTGTTGCGGACGGTGCAAACAAATATGTACATCCAGCTACAAGCGGCAACAAGCACATCCCGGTAGGTGGTTCTGACGGCATGATCCTGGGCTGGAGTGCCGATGGTACGGCCAAGTGGGTTGCTGACAAAGACACCACCTATACCAACTTTAAGGGTGCGACCGCTGATACGGCTGGTAGTTCCGGCCTGGTGAGCGCACCTGCCAAAGGGCAGCAGGGATTGTATCTGCGCGGTGATGGCACCTGGGCAACCCCGACCAATACCACTTACAACGATGCAACCCAGAGCGCACACGGTTTGATGACCGCCGCTGACAAAACAAAACTGGACGGCATTGCTGCCGGTGCCAACAAGTATGTACACCCCAGCTATACCGCACATGACAGTGGCCTGTACAAAATCACTGTGGATGCGACCGGACATGTAAGCGCTGTGACTGCGGTTGCCAAGGGCGATATTACGGCATTGGGTATCCCCAGCACCAACACCACCTACAATGATGCCACCCAGGGCGCCCATGGCCTGATGAGCACTGCCGACAAGAAGAAACTGGATGCTTTTGGCGCGGCAAGCACCTATGCCCTGAAGAGCGACATTACCGCTATGTACCGTTACAAAGGCAGTGTGGCAAGCTATGACAAGCTGCCGACCAGCGGCCAGACCATTGGTGATGTATACGACGTTGGCAATGGCATGAACTATGCCTGGAATGGCGAGAAGTGGGATGGACTGGGCCAGGTGTTTACCATTGATGCGATCCAGAACACTGAAATTGATACCATTTTGGCATCTTAAAAACTAAACCAAGAGGAGGTGTGGTAAAGTGGGATATTTGAGTAACGCGGGGTTGAGCTACTTTTTTGGCAAGCTGAAAACCATTTTTGCGCCCATTAGCCACGGGCACGGGGGAGCTACACAGAGCGCGGCTGGCTTTATGAGCGCAGCCGATAAGAAAAAATTGGATGGGATTGCCGAGGGGGCGAACAAATACAGCCTGCCCACGGCGACCAGCAATGTGTTGGGCGGCGTGAAAACCGGAGCGAACATTACAAACAACAGCGGCGTGCTTAGTGTGACGGCGGCCAATGTAACGAATGCACTGGGATACACCCCACCCAAACAGGACACAAACACATGGCGGCCGGTTGTGAACAGCTTGACCAACAGCGCGACCGACCAGAGCCTTGCGGCAAACCAGGGTAAGATCCTGAATGAGAGCAAAGCCGCCATGATTGTGTTGACAAACGAGAACTTAAACGATGTGGTGACGCCAGGATTTTACAGTTCTGGCGGCGGCAACAACGTGACAAATAAACCAAGTAACGTAGACAATTTTGGCTTGATTGTAATTCACCAGGCAAGTGGAAATTATTATACCCAGATTGTTTACAGCGACAGTGCCGCTTACCGCCGCCATTGTGTAAACGGGACCTGGAGCGGATGGGTGCAGGACAAGCTGACAGACACCGACACTTGGCGCGGCATCCAAAACAATTTGACCAGCGACAGTACGACTGACAGTTTGAGCGCAGCACAGGGCAAGGCGCTAAAAACCCTGGTGGATGGGAAAGCTGCTATGGGACATACCCATAATAGTATAAAAGACATAGGCAATAAGTCTTCAGATACAACATTTGCTTATTCAAAAGCCGGCATGAGTTATACAGATTACACTTGGCTTGCTGGCTGGAATGGGTATGAACTTCGTGCTGTAAACAAGGGTCAATTTGCTACTGCCGGGCATACCCACGACGCAAGCGTACTTATTAACAATCTCTCTATTGGCGATTCCACTCCGCAAGATGATGACTATTATGTATCTCAGTATGCGGGAGGTGGAACTACTTCAACCACATACTACCGGCGACCAGTAAAAGCATTATGGAGTTACATCAAGGGCAAGGGTGACGCTATTTATCAGCCAAAGGGCAGCTATGCTGCGGCAAGCCATACGCATACGAAAGCGCAGGTTGGTCTTGACAATGTGGACAATACTGCAGATGCAAATAAGAGCGTTAAGTATGCGACAAAAGCGGCAAATGCAGATGTTGCGATTGGTGTTGCTGATTATAATACCCCAAGCAAAACTATCAAAATCGGGTATAACGGTGACGGGATTACTGGCGATGCTATCAAATATATTGCTGGTTATACAACTGGTGACGGCGGGTCTACAACTGCAAAAATCAAGGATGTGTCTAAAAGCGCGTTGCAATCGTGGCTTGGACTTGGAAACGCGGCCTACACTGCATCCTCTGCATATGCTGCATCGAATCATACACATGATGATCGGTACTATACAGAGAGCGAGATTGACGCGAAGCTGAAAACCAAAGCTGATACGCACAGTCATCCATACCTACCGCTGGCGGGCGGAACTGTGACGGGTGTGACTGCGTTTACAAATACAACTGCGTCTACAAATAAAAGTACTGGCGCTGTGAAGGTAAGTGGCGGTGTTGGTGTTGCCGGACGCATGAGCGCCAATGAGGTTATGATTGGCGATGGATGTACACTGCGATACGATGCAACAAACAAGTGTGTGAATTTTACGTTTAGTTAAGGAGGCGGTGGTTATGGCATTGCAGGTTTGGCTACCGCTGAATGGCAAGAACGAAAATCAAGGGATAAGTGGGGTTGCCATAAATGGTAGTCCTGCATCTTGGGGTAATGGCCCGATTGGAAAATGCGGTGTGTTTACCGGGCAGAAAATTAGCATCCCATATGATATAGATAGCGAACAGTTGACAATTACATTTTGGTTTTATCCAGATACGCCGGACGCATGGTGTGATGTATTTTCTATTGGAGCTGGTGATAACCGTTTTGAGGTCTCTAAAACAACACGATATTATTGGTATGCAGATAAAACGCCTCTGATCAGCAGTGGTTCTGTACTTGGCGAGTTTTCTAATAATAAATGGTATCATATTGGCTTCGTAATTACTGGAGAACAATGCTTACTGTATATAAATGGCACCTTGCAAAATAAATATACCCAGACGAATCAACTAAGTACAGTGTTAAGTGGGAACCGTAAGATCATGCTGATGTCAAGAATTGCCGGTAACAACACATATAACGGTTCTATCGCTGATTTTCGTATTTACGACAATGCACTTTCTCCGAAAGAAGTTCACGAGATTGCACAGGGGCTGTGCTGTCACTATCCGTTGAATGATCCGTATGCAACAGGGAGTATTAACAAATATAGTGGAGATAATTTTGAGGGGAAGCCGAGCGGTAGTAGCTATACTGTGACCAAGCTGGCAAATGAACGCGGGTATAATTACAAGCTGAGTTATACAGGAACCGGTAATAATACCTGGCCTAATTTTTACTTCCCTACTTTTAGTTTTACTGCTGGCAAGACATATGATTACAGTTGCAAGGTGCGGTGCCACAGCAAGAACTTTAACATTAGCTTTAGAGCGGCACACATCAGTAATGACTGGGTTACGAGCATGAAGACGATCACGGTGGCGGACAACCAGTGGCATGAATACCACATCCAGATCAAGCTGGACGCAAAGTACACAAGATCCGGCACAGAGTATAATACGAAACCACTGGTTGAATTTTATTCCGAAAGCCTTGCAACTAAGGATATGGTTTACACTTGCGATTTTGACTTGAAAGACGTTTGTGTAAGTGAGTGCAGTACGGCAGCAAGTGGAAGCAATGGCAGCTGGGCGGATAACACGGTGTATGACACGAGCGGAATGGGAAACCATGGCAGTGTTACAAGCGCTTGCCGGCCGGTTTTGGCTGGGAACAGCCCGATGTATGATAAGTGTTATGAGTTCCCTTATAAAAATTATATTACTGGGAAAATGCCGTTTGGTGGGCAGGCTGCGAGCAACTTCACGATTAGTATTTGGCTGAACCAAATTGAAGGCGGCGCATATTCTACTTGGTTGAACAGTAACGGTTATGGCGACTCCGGTTTGTGGCTGGCAGTTAATACCGAAGGCTGTGCGCAGTGGGGATACCGTGGAAGCGTTAGCCCGAATTATGTGAAAGGCGGAAGTAATATTGCGGTAAATACCTGGCATTTGTTCACTTATGTATACAAAGAAGGTGTAGCGACCTGGTATTTGGATGGCAAGAAAAATTGCAGCGCTACCTATGCAGATAAAACAATAATGCCTGCGGGCACATTTACATTGGGTGACAGTTATGCGGGAAGTGATTGGAATACAAATTTCCATGGCAAGCTTTCCGATTTCCGCATTTATGCTACTGCTCTATCGGACGAGGACATTGCAGAGCTATACAACACACCGGTTTCAATTACAAGCACCGGAACGATGATGACGAAGGGAGAGCTGATTGAAACATGAGTGTGGGAGTGAATAAAAGTGGAGTTGTGAATGCGGGAAGTTTTGTAGAGACAAACGGCGCTATGCTGAACACATTTATGAGCGAAGGATATACACCAACTGCGTCTGTTAAAAATTCATGTATGGAACGAACGATCACAGGTTTTGTTGTTGACAAGGAATATTACATTGATATGGATATTGTTTGGAGTGGGTTCACAACTGATGCTGCAAGCAATTTTGGAATGTGGGCGCAGGGCTCTGTTTATAATGGCTCAAATTGGTCTTGGAATTACGGAAACCCGATGGCATCAAAAATCGGCAATCTTACTTCTTTAATGCTTAGTTCTAACAGTGGAACAAAACATTTTAAGGTGAAATTTACGGCAGAACAACCAGGATATGAGCTTGGTTGCCGAGCAGATTATTCCAACGGCAAAGGAACAATAACTTATAAAAATATTCGCGTTGTACCTGCAGATTCTTTTGTGGACGGCGCAATAAACAGCGGACGAATACTTGTTAATTCAATCGCAATGGATAATTTCATCGAAAACTGACGGAGGTGATGGAATGGCTCAACTTTCTAATTTGATTGTAAATGGCGTGACACGCCTGCTTTCTAAGCTTTATGTCAGTGATTCTGTCACTGCGCCTAATTTTATCGGTAAACTGACAGGCACTGCTGCAAAGCTTGGAAGAAACGGAGACGCCGATACCCCTATGACATTTAATTGGTCTGGCAAAGATGGCCAGCCGACATGGCTTTGGGGTGGTGAGAATGGGTCAGACATGTATGTGTATAACCCATCAAATTTCAGTGTAAAGAACGCTAAGGCGGCTGGGTCTGCTGATTCTGCAACGAAATTGAGTTCGAGTGCAGGCAGTGCGACACAGCCGGTTTATTTTAATGATGGCAAACCGGTGGCGACTACCTATACACTGGGTAAGAGTGTGCCGGCGAGTGCTGTGTTTACCGATACAAATACATGGCGTGGGGTACAGAATAACCTGACCAGTGATGCCACAGACCAGAGCCTGAGTGCTGCACAGGGCAAAGTATTAAAAGGTCTTGTTGATGGGAAGGCGCCAAGTGGGCACACACATGATGACCGGTATTATACGGAGTCTGAGATTAACACGAAACTGGCTGGTAAAGCTGACAGTGGACATATCCATCTACAAGGCACAGAATCCGGTAAAGTTGACTGGAATACATTGAAGACGTTTGGTGTTTACAAGATTCAGAGCTGCACCATGACAGCTGATTATCATGCGCCTGTTGATGAATATGCTTTTGGAATCTTACAGGTGTTGGACAGTGAAAATGGCGGTAGTGAAAATCGTATCATCCAGATTTATTGGCCACACAGGACATCGCAAGGTGCGCATCTGTGGTATCGTATGCACAACAGTTCTAATATGAGCGACGGATGGAGTAACTGGACAGCCATTACGGAAAAGCCCGCTACCGCAGGAGTTGCAGACTCTGCAAGTTCTGTTGCATGGGTTAATGTCACAGGCAAACCGAGCACCTTTACGCCGAGCAGCCACACCCACAACTATGCTGGGTCCAGCAGTGCGGGCGGTGCAGCAACGAGCGCCAACAAGGTGAATGCAGCTTTGACGATTAACCTGAACGGGACAAGCCAGGGTGCATGGGATGGCAGCAGTGCGAAATCGATCAGCATTACGGCAGCCAGTGTGGGCGCAACAAGTGTGACAATTAGCAGGTGGTGATTTTTATATGGGAGTTTATTTAGGAAGTACGCAGGTAGATATGCAGGGCGGTTTTGTGACTGGTGGTGCCAGTGGGGCGAGTTTGCAGAGCAAGACAGTCAACCCCAGTGAGAGCGCACAGACGATCAAGGCCGACTATGGCTATGACGGTTTGAGCCAGGTTACAGTAAATGCAGTATCGAGAACTTATGTGGGAAGCGGCGTGACGAAAAAGAGTGCTGCGACTTATACGCCAGGAACGAGTGACCAGAGCATTGCATCCGGCCAGTATTTGAATGGAACCCAGACGATTAAGGGTGACAGCAATTTGACCGCCGGTAACATTAGAAACGGTGTGAAGATTTTTAATGTGACAGGCAGTTATGCTGGGAGCAGCAGTGGCGGAAGCAGCCCCAGGCTACAGACAAAAACCGCGACGCCTAGTGAAAGTACCCAGACCATCAGCCCGGACAGCGGGTATGATGGTTTGAGCTCCGTAACGGTAAACGCTGTTTCCAGAACTTATGTTGGTAGTGGCGTAACAAAGAAGGCTGCGGCAACTTACACCCCAAAGACCAGTGACCAAAGTATTGCGGCAAGCCAGTATTTAAGTGGTGCTCAGACCATTAAAGGCGATGCAAACCTGGTGGCCGGGAACATTAAGAGCGGTGTGAGCATTTTTGGTGTGACAGGAACTTATGCCGGCGGCGGGAGTTCCGGCGGCAGCAGCAATAACAACATTGAGGCATATGCCATTACGAACACCAACCCCAGCGTTAGTTTTAAGCGCACTGACGGGACAATCAAGATTTGGGGCTACGGCACCATGACCAGTCAAGGCGGCTGGGGCCAGCAGACTACGAGCCTGGTCGCGTTTGAGGGCGACAAGTACCACAAGGGCGCCATATATGGCGGCCCAAGTAGTACCAATCTGAGCCTAAGCATCAGCAACGGAAAACTGACTGGGCTGCCGAGTGGACTATCCGCAATCAGCGCGATTGTAACGAGAGGTATATGATCATGGCAACTGATACAAAGCTGGACAGTTTGGTGATTAACTATCTATCACAAAGCCAGTACAACAATGCGAAAAGTTCTGGAACGTTGAATGCGAACCAGATTTATATGACACCAGCCTCCTCCAGTACCTATACGCTGCCTGCCGCTACCAGTTCAACCCTGGGCGGGGTGAAAATCGGGAGCAACATCACGGTGAGTTCCGGTACGATCAGCCTGACAAAGGCGAACGTGACAAGTGCTTTGGGGTATACACCGCCAACAACCGACACCAAGTACACACTGCCGACAGGTAATGCTTCGACCACGGGCGGCGTGAAGCTGAGCGATTCGACCAGTTCAACAAGTTCGACCAATGGTGGTGTTGCGGCAACGCCGGCGGCGGTGAAGGCGGCCATCGCGGAAGCAAAACTTGCAGCCTGGCCGATTGGCAGTATTTACATGACCGTAAGCAATACAAGCCCAGAGTCTTTATTTGGCGGTACCTGGGAAAGAATTTCTGAACGCTTTTTGCTTGGTGCTTCTGGTAGTTTTCCCGCAGGTGCTACTGGGGGTGAATCCGCCCATACGCTTACACAAAGCGAGCTACCGAATTATTCGTTGTCTGTAACCAACGGAAGCAACGTAATACGCTCCAAAACCGGAAGCTCTGCGGATGCGTATGTCCAAACGCAATCAAGTGGCTGGGGTATTCCGAACTGGGAATCCAAAACCGTAACAGTCGCCTCCGGCGGTTCCGGGAAAGCTCACAACAACATGCCGCCCTATCTGGCGGTTTATATGTGGAAGAGGACAAAATAAGGAGGATAAAAATGCGGCTGAAGAATGAAGAAGCCCTGCTGCATTGGCCCCTGGCCCAGCACATTATCACCGCAGGCTGGCTCTACAATGACGGCAGCCTGCACCGGGCGCTGGATTTCCGCGCGGCGGTGGGCACGCCGG
>OMDL01001372.1_pt1 | contig 12746 bp, 8 predicted proteins | sample 1674081 | NCBI WGS metagenome assembly OMDL01 (sample SAMEA103958139, study PRJEB25191) | human gut metagenome | biome: human-associated habitat [ENVO:00009003]; feature: intestine environment [ENVO:2100002]; material: feces | place: Germany | collected 2013/2015
TGACAAATGGGTCTATGAACGCTGCTATCAGAAAAAGAACTGGTTCTACCGGTATTATGAACGAAAAATTAGCATTAAGCGATGATATTCTGATGAAGATTGAGAAACCTGCCCGTTACATCGGCAACGAAGTGAACGCGGTGGTGAAGGACTTAAATAATATAGATGTCCGTTTCTGTATGTGCTTCCCCGATGTCTACGAGATTGGCATGTCCCATCTGGGCATTCAGATCCTGTATGGCATGCTCAACTCCTGGGACGATGTCTGGTGTGAGAGAGTCTATTCTCCCTGGGTGGATTTAGATGCCATCATGCGTAAGGAAAATATCCCTCTGTTTGCTCTGGAGAGCCAGGATCCGGTAAAGGATTTTGATTTCTTAGGAATCACCATCCAGTACGAGATGTGTTATACGAATATTTTACAGGTCCTGGATCTGGCGAAGATTCCGCTGCTTGCAGAGGAACGCGGGAATGACTGTCCCATCGTCATCGGCGGTGGCCCCTGCACCTACAATCCGGAGCCTATTGCAGACTTTTTCGATATTTTCTATATCGGAGAAGGAGAGACCCAGTATCGTCCACTGATCGATCTGTATAAAAATTGCAGAGAAGAGAAGGTGGGGAGAGAGGAATTCTTACGCCGTGCTGCGAAGCTGCCAGGTATGTATGTTCCCAGATTCTATGAGACCACCTATCACGAGGACGGCACCATTGCTTCCTTCCGGCCTACGGAAGAAGGGATTCCCGCTACGATCCGCAAGGAACTGGTGACGGATATGACCGACAGCTTTTATCCTATGAAGCCCGTGGTACCTTACATTAAGGTCACGCAGGACAGAGTGGTCTTAGAGATTCAGAGAGGCTGTATCCGCGGATGCCGTTTCTGCCAGGCTGGGCAGCTGTACCGTCCGGTCAGAGAGCGCGATGTGGAAATATTGAAAAAATACGCCATGGAAATGCTGAAAAATACCGGTCACGAGGAGATCTCCTTAAGTTCCTTAAGCTCCAGTGATTATAGCAAACTGCCGGAGCTGATCGATTTCCTGATTGAAGAATGTGACAAGAGACATATCAATATCTCTCTGCCGTCCTTACGTATCGATGCCTTTTCCCTGGATGTCATGAGTAAGGTGCAGGATGTGAAAAAATCCAGTCTGACCTTTGCTCCGGAGGCCGGCAGCCAGAGACTGCGTGATGTCATCAATAAAGGACTCACCGAGGAAGTGATCCTTCAGGGTTCTGCGCTGGCTTTCGAGGGCGGCTGGACCAGAGTCAAGCTGTATTTCATGCTGGGACATCCCACCGAGACCGAGGAGGATATCCGCGGCATCGCCGAGCTGTCCAATAAGATCGCAGCCACTTTCTTCGATACGGTGCCGAAGGAGAAACGTGTCAACGGCAGAGTACAGATCGTTACCAGTACTTCCTTCTTCGTACCGAAGCCCTTTACTCCATTCCAGTGGGCACCCCAGTGTACCAAGGAAGAATTCGTGGAAAAGGCATATCTGACCAGAAAAGCCATCTCCGAACAGTTGAACCAGAAGAGTATCAAGTACAACTGGCACGAAGCGGATGTCAGCGTCTTAGAAGGTGTGCTGGCAAGAGGTGATAGAAGATTGTCCCAGGTGCTTTTATATGTTTATCACAAGGGCTGCTTCTACGATGCCTGGAGCGAATACTTCCACAATGATGTCTGGATGGAAGCCTTCGCTGCCTGCGGTCTGGATCCTGATTTCTATTCCCATAGAGAACGACCCTTGGATGAGATCCTGCCATGGGATTTCCTGGACTGCGGTGTCTCCCGTTCTTTCCTGGAGAGAGAATGGCAGAAGGCGAAAAACGAAACGATCTCCCCGAACTGCAAACAGGCATGTCAGGGCTGCGGTGCCGCCAGATTCGGCTGCGGTATCTGCATAGAGCCCAGAGACTGATCGTACGAGACACACCCTTATGGCACGTTATTGAATGTTGAAGAATAAGAAGAAAGGGTATTGCAGGTCTTTCAAGAAAGACCGCATAGAAATCTGACAGAAATTATGAAATTAAGAATTAAATTCAAAAAATACGGACCGGTACGTTTTATCGGCCATCTGGATGTGATGCGCTTTTTCCAGAAAGCCAACCGCAGAGCGGAGCTGGATGTAGCATACACCGGAGGCTTCAGCCCGCATCAGATCATGTCCTTCGCCGCACCCTTAAGCGTGGGACTGACCAGTAACGGAGAATATATGGATCTGGAAGTACATTCCCTGACTTCCTGTGAGGATGTGAAAACAAGGCTCAATGCCGCATCTGTACCCGGCATTGAGATCACTTCCGTGAAGATCCTGCCGGATAAGGCGGGAAATGCCATGGCAAGTGTGGCTGCCGCCGGATATACCGTAACCTTCCGGGAGGGCAGAGGTCCTCATTTTGATCTGGCAGCTGCTGTGGAACGCTTCCTTAAAAAGGACGAGATCCTGATCACCAAGGAGACCAAAAAAGGCAGCCGGGAAATCAATTTAAAAGAAGGCATCTACGAGATGAAAGCCGTGGATGGTAACAGCCTGTATCTGTTGGTAGATGCATCCAGCGCCGGCAATATCAAGCCCATTCAGGTAGTGGAGGCATTATTTACGGAAAATGGAGACCCCCTCCCTGAGAATGCCCTTTTGGTCAACAGAGAAGAGACCTATTTAAGAAGCGATGCCGGAGAACTACTTCCCTTAGACGCCATCGGTTATGACAGCGAAGAAGCTTACAAAGCGGCTTCCGGAGATACCGAATGAGCCGCAGTCTCACCGGCGGCAGACCGGCAAGAGAAAAAGAAATCAATGAGATCCGTAAGAGCACTGACTGTACTACCGGGAAAATGATCTTTACGAAGCTTCGGGATAAAAATGTGGCATTACTTGTGAACTCCGGCGGAATTGCCGCTGTGCGGGTGCTTCGTTCGAATGCCAGTAAGCTTGGCGGAATCTACCTGGGGAAAATACAGAATGTGGCGAAAAACATTGATGCCTGCTTCGTGGAGATTGCGCCCGGGGAACTGTGCTTTCTGCCACTACGGGAAGCAGGTACGGCACATCTTACCAACAGACAGCCGGACGGAAGCTTAAACGCCGGAGATGAACTGGTGGTCATGGTCACCAGAGATGCCCAGAAGACAAAGCGGGCTTCCGTTACCACAGATCCTTCCCGGATGAAGCAACAGCTTGTTAAAAACGGAGTCACCCCTGAGAGCGCATCTGAAGCCCTTCAGAGCCTTTTAAATCAGGCAATCCATAAAGTATGCCTTACCTGTCTTCTTGCGCCTTCTGAAGCCATCTACGAGGCATTGGAACAGTTGGCAGATCCATCGGAATACAGTGAAGTCCTTACGGATGACCCTGAGATCTTCCACAAGCTTTCTGAAAGCAGTCATCCGCTTTTACAGCAGAAGAACCTCCGGTTGTATGATGATCCTGCCATTTCCCTGCGTCTTTTATATTCTCTCGAAAGGGGGATGGATGAGGCACTGGATACGAGAGTCTGGCTGAAATGCGGCGGATATCTGGTCATTGAGCCCACGGAAGCCATGACAGTCATCGATGTCAATTCCGGCAAAAATGAATCTAAGAAGATGGGAGAAGAGACCTATTATCAGGTCAATGTCGAAGCGGCAGAAGAGGTTGCAAGACAGTTGCGTCTGCGGAATCTGTCCGGTATCATCATTGTAGATTTTATTAATATGTCAGAAAAGGAAAATCGTCAAAAACTTTTGGAATACCTGAAAATGCTGACCGCACAGGATCCTCAGCATCCCCGGATCGTGGATATGACACCACTTGGTCTAGTGGAGATCACCCGTAAAAAGTCGCATCCCACCCTGGCAGAACAATGGAAAAAAATATGAGACCTTCTTAAACCAGTCAACACTCGTTTGGCTGGTTTTTGTTATATTTCACAATTTTAGGAAACTCTTTTTGGTAAAAACGTTTCTTGAATATTCCCCTGCAAAATGCTACTCTTGTATCAAAGGAAACTAATTTTTGTATTTGCGTTTCCAAGGAAATATATGATAATTCTTATCTAAAGACGGAGGAACACCTATGGATACCACAGATGCTCTGCAAAAAAACATTTTGGATGCCACCCTTCGTGTCTTCGACCGGAAAGGGCTGAAGTTCACGATGGATGACCTGGCAAAGGAACTTTCCATCAGCAAAAAGACCATCTACACCGTCTATGACGATAAGGAAGCATTGTTTCTTGCTATGGTAGATTATATTTTTGATTCGATCAAGGAAAGCGAGCATATGATCCTGACGGATCCTACGCTGGGAACCATCGAAAAGCTACAGCGCATCTTAGGTGTCCTGCCGGAAGGCTATCAGAATATTGACCTCAGAAAGCTCTATTCCCTACGGGACAAATATCCTAAGATCTACCATAAAGTGGAGCTTCGCTTAGAGACCGGCTGGGAGCCTACGATCCAGCTGATCGAGACAGGCATGGCAGAGGGCAGTATCCGCCCGGTTCCCATCTGTCTGGTGAAAATGATGCTGGAAGCCTCCATTGAGCAGTTTTTCCAAAGAGATATCCTCGCACAGAATCATCTGACTTACGTGGACGCCTTAAACGAGGTCGTAAATATTCTCATGTACGGAATCACACAGAGGCAGTAAATACGCAGACAAAAAGGGAGAAGAACTTATGACACATAGACTTTACTTAAACGACGACTGGCTGTTCACTGAACAGTTTGAGGACAGTTTAGTGGCACCGGAATATCCGGAAAACACACTGCAGCCGGTACGTCTGCCGCATACCTGTAAGGAAACCCCGTTTCATTATTTTGACGAATCCCTCTACCAGATGGTCAGCGGATACAGGCGCCATCTCCTGATTCCAAAGGACTGGCAGGGAAAACGGATCCTGCTTACTTTTGAGGGAGCTGCCCATGACAGTACTGTATTTTGTAATGGGAAAAAGGTGGGAGAGCATCACTGCGGTTACACTGCATTTACCGTAGATTTAACAGACAATGTACTCTATGGGCAGGATAACCTGCTCTGTGTCCGCTTAGACAGCAGAGAGAATTTAAACGTTCCGCCTTTTGGCTATGTGATCGATTATATGACCTATGGCGGTATCTACCGGGATGTCCGGTTGGAAGTAAAGGAAAAAGTCTCCCTTTCGGATATCTTCGTCCATACAGCGATAGATTTCAGATCGTCTCCCGTGACAGCGCAGATCACCTCTGAGATCACGCTTACTGAAAGTGATGAGAACGTGACCATCCGACAGTACTATATGCCGAAAAATACCGCCGCCGGCCAGGGATCCTGGAATCTTTTGTGCGAACAAACCGTTTCTGCAGATACTACCTGTGACAAGGAGATTTCTCTTACAGCAGCAATTACCGATCCTCTGTTATGGGACACTGAAGAAGCCAATCTCTATATTTTAAAGACACAGCTATATCAGGACAATACGATCCTGGATGAGACAGAGACCACGTTTGGTATCCGGGAAGCAGTATTTAAAAAGGACGGCTTTTATCTTAATGGCAGGAAGTTGCGGATCCGCGGCTTAAACCGCCACCAGAGCTTCCCTTATGTGGGATATGCCATGCCTAAGAGCATGCAACGGCTGGATGCGGATCTTCTGAAAAACGAGCTGGGGTTAAATGCCGTAAGGACTTCCCATTATCCCCAGAGCCATTATTTTCTGGAGCGCTGTGATGAACTGGGACTTTTAGTATTTACGGAATTCCCCGGCTGGCAGCATATCGGTGACGATGCCTGGAAAGCACAAGCTGTGGCAAATGCCGAAGACATGATCCGACAGTACCGTAATCATCCCTCCATCATTTTATGGGGAATACGCATCAATGAGTCACCGGATGACGATGCTTTTTACGAAAAGACCAATGCCGTGGCACATAAGCTGGATCCCACAAGACCCACAGGTGGTGTGCGTGCCATGAAAAAAAGTCATCTGTTAGAAGATGTCTATACGTATAATGATTTTCTGCACGACGGTGAAATGCCCGGCTGTGATCCTAAGAAAAAGGTCACCTCAGATATGGAGAAGCCTTATCTGATCAGTGAGTACAACGGGCATATGTATCCCACGAAGTCCTTCGACAACGAAGAGCGCCGCAGTGAGCATGCGATCCGCCATGCCAATGTACTGGATGCCGTGGCAGGTCAGCCCGATATCGCCGGAAGCTTCGGCTGGTGCATGTTTGACTACAATACTCACAAAGACTTCGGAAGCGGTGACCGGATCTGTTATCATGGTGTCATGGATATGTTCCGGAATCCGAAGCTGGCAGCAAATATCTATGCCTGTGAGCAGGAACAGACTCCTGTATTGGAGATCACTTCCTCCATGGATATCGGAGAGCATCCCGGCTGTAACCGCGGCAACATCTACATTCTGTCCAATGCAGACAGCGTGAAGATGTACAAAAATGACCGTTTTATCAAGGAATATCTGCCGGAAATGTCACCTTATAAGCACTTAAAGCATGGTCCCATCCTGATCGATGATTTTATCGGAGATTCTTTTGCACAGAACGAAAGATTCCGTCCGAAACATGCAAAGGAGATCACGGATGCCATGAATCTCGTAGCGCGAGGAAGCCTGAACCACATTCCAAAGAGATTATATCTTACAGCTTTAAAACTGCTTCTGATCTATCATATCGATTTTGCGGAAGTGACCAGGCTGTATACAAAGTACATCGGTGACTGGGGCGGTACGGCTACCATATACCGGTTTGACGCTATCAAAGACGGCAAAGTCGTAAAATCCGTCACCAAAGAACCGGTTCGCGAAATCCGGTTGGAAGCAGAAGCGGATCATACCATTCTGACGGAACAGCACAGCTATGATGTGGCACTGGTGCGGATCCGTGCAGTGGATGACCATGGAAATGTGCTTCCCTTTTATCAGGAGCCGGTTCGTCTGATTACGGAAGGTGACATCTCCATCATCGGACCTGACACCATTGCTTTACAGGGAGGCATGGGTGGAACTTATGTTAAGAGTACGGGAAGATCCGGTCGGGGAGCTTTGCTGTTGCAGTCACAGACGGCAGGGGAAATACGGATACCTTTTCAGATTAAGATTTAATGAGCCTCAAGGAAAAACAAGTGGCTGCAAAGCAGACATTTGTTTTTCTGGGCTCATTAGCGAACGAATATCCTGCGAAGCAGGATGTAGAGTGCGATAGCACGAATTCGTGAGCTTATGATATAACGATTTAATGGTTTCATTTGAGAGAAAGATTTCAAAGGATTTCAAAAGATTGCATAAGAAAGGATCAGGGTTACATTATGGGTTTAAGTGGAAAAGAAAAATTTTCTTATGGACTGGGGGCGGTAGGCAAGGATATGGTATACATGCTGTCTGCCAGCTATATTTTGTATTATTATCAGGATATTTTAGGCGTGAACGCCGTAGCCATGGGTATCATTCTGCTGGTTGCAAGAGTATTCGATGCGTTTAACGATCCCTTCATGGGTGTCATCGTGGCAAAGACCAGGACCAGATGGGGGAAGTTCCGCCCCTGGCTGATGATCGGCACAGTAACCAATGCCGTTGTTCTGTATCTGATGTTCTCGGCACCTCCTGCACTGGATGGCAATGGACTGGTAGCATATGCGGCAGTCACCTATGTTCTTTGGGGCGTGACCTATACCATGATGGATATTCCCTTCTGGTCCATGATACCGGCATTTACTCACAGCGGAAAAGAGCGTGAAGGATTGTCTACGCTGGGACGTTCCTGCGCCGGTGTAGGCTCTGCCATTATCACCGTGATCACCATGCTCTGCGTCAATGCCCTGGGCGGAGGAGAAGAGCGGGTTGGATTTTCCCGGTTCACCCTGATCATTGCCGTGCTGTTCGTGATATTTATTACCGTTACCTGCATTAATATCAAGGAAAAATCTACGGTAGATGTGGACGCACCTTCCATCGGTCAGATGTTCAAGGCGTTAATTCAGAACGATCAGGCGATGGCAGTGGTCATTACCATCGTACTGATCAACTGCGCGATCTATACCACCTCCAACCTGGTAATATATTTCTTTAAATACGATTTTGGCGGAGATACCTGGTACAATTCCTATACACTGTTCAACACCTTCGGCGGGGCAGTACAGATTCTCGCCATGATGCTTTTGTTCCCGTTACTTCGTAAGTTTATGAGTACCATCCGGATCTTCTATGTCAGCTTCCTGATGGCAATTGCCGGATATGCTGTATTGCTTCTTTTATGTTTTACGAATATGAGTACTGTATTTTTACTGTTCCTTCCCGGCTTCCTGATCTTTGCCGCCAATGGTATGCTGACAGTACTGACTACCGTATTTTTAGCCAATACCGTAGATTACGGTCAATGGAAAAATCATCGCCGAGACGAGAGTGTCATTTTCTCCATGCAGACCTTCGTGGTAAAACTGGCTTCCGGTATTTCTGCGTTAGTGGCATCCCTGTGCCTGAACCTCTGCAACTTAAGCTCTGATACCAGCGATGCTGCGGCAGCGACAGGGGCTTCCGGAAGCTCTGTGGTAGGGCTTCGCATGACGATGGCGTTATTCCCTATTCTGCTCCTTGTCATTGGTGTCATTTTCTTTCATAAGAAATATCAGCTGACCGAAAAACGGTTAAAAGAGATTCAGGAGGCTTAAAAGCATGATTCAGATTGTAAAAGATTCCGATACAAGACCATGGTTCTTTTTACAGACAGCCCACACAACCTACGGAATACGTGTCATGGAGACCGGACATTTAGAACATCTGTATTATGGGGAACGTATCACTGTGGATTCACAGGATCCCGCCTCCTGCGCGCCCCTTGTCATACAGAGAGCCTTCGCTCCGGGAAATACCTGTACCTATGACAGGGAACATCCGCAGATCTCCATGGAAGATGTCTGCTTGGAAGTTGGTACGTTAGGAAAGGGAGATATCAGAGAACCTTTTCTGGAAGTCAGATTTGCCGACGGAAGTGTCACCTCTGACTTTACTTTTGATTCCTATAAAATTATTACTTTAAAGGAAAGAGAACAGTGCCTGCAGGATTCCGGACTTCCTCACAGCTATTCGGAAGTGGAAACTGATTCCGCGGAATGCCTTCAGATTGTTTTGCAGGATGTTACGAATCATTTGGAGTTGCAGCTGTTTTATACCGTATTCGAAGAATGTGATGTCATTACCAGAAGCGCACGGCTGATCAATCATAGTGACGCATCTGTCACCTTGAATCGATGCCTCAGCGCACAATTAGATCTGACAGAGGATTATTCCATGATCACTCATTTCAGCGGCGCCTGGGCAAGAGAAATGCACAGAGAACAGATTTCCTTACGTTCCGGCAAATTTGTAAATGCTTCTTATACAGGAACCTCTTCGAACCGTTCGAATCCTTTTATGATCCTGGGACATAAGAACACCTGTGAGACTTTTGGCTCCTGTATCGGCTGCAATCTGATCTACAGTGGAAATCATTATGAAGCCCTTGAGAAAGACTCTTATGGGAAACTGCGCTTTGTAAGTGGCATCAATCCACAAAGTTTTTCCTGGGAGCTGACTCCGGAAGCGCACTTTGATACACCGGAGGCTGTTTTAAGTTATTCTTCGAAGGGGTATGGCAGACTCAGCCGACAGTTACATTCCTTTATCAGAGAGCATATTGTGCGGGGAGTGTGGAAGAGAATACCTCGTCCGGTTCTGTTAAACAGCTGGGAAGCCTGTTATTTTAAGATTGATGAGAGAAAGCTTGTACAGCTGGCAAAAGCGGGAGCAGATGTTGGCATCGAACTGTTTGTCATGGATGACGGGTGGTTCTTTCGACGAAACGATGACACTTCCTCACTGGGAGACTGGGAACCGGATCCGAAGAAGTTGCCCGGAGGAATTGCTTCCCTCAGTAAAAAAATCAAAGCTCTGGGGATGGATTTCGGTCTCTGGGTTGAGCCGGAGATGATCAGTGAAAACAGCCGTCTCTATCAAAAACATCCCGACTGGGCAATGATGATTCCGGGACATCCCCACTCCGAGGGACGTAATCAGCGCCTTTTGGATCTGTGCAATCCCGAAGTACAACAATATGTAATAGATTCCATGACGAAGGTATTTTCCTCCGGAGACATCCGTTATGTGAAGTGGGATATGAACCGTAATTTTAGTGATATTTATTCCCCTTATCTGCCGGCTGCGAAACAGGGAGAGACGGCACATCGTTATGTGCTGGGGCTTTATCACATTATGGATGAACTTACCACACGTTTCCCTGAGATTTTGTTTGAAGGCTGCAGTTCAGGTGGAAATCGTTTTGATCTGGGAATATTAAGTTATTTCCCGCAGATCTGGGCAAGCGATAATACTGACGCACTGTGCCGTACCGGGATTCAGAACAGTTACAGCTATGGATATCCCTTATCGGTATTTACAGCACATGTATCATCCTGTCCAAATCATCAGACCTTAAGAATCACGCCCCTTGAAACCCGTTTTCAGGTAGCTTCCTTCGGCGTCTTAGGATATGAATGCAATTTAAAGGATCTGTCCGGAAGTGATCTCAACGCAATCCGGGAACAGATTACACTTTATAAAAAATGGCGGGATGTTTTCCAGTTTGGAACCTTTTACCGTGGAACAGAAAACGAGGATTCTGACTCGGAAACCTTATCCTGGACCTGCGTGTCCCCGGATGGCAGAAGAGCAGTGGGGCTGTTCTTCCGGCGTCTGGCAGTTCCGAACCAGTCCCATGACTGTTATCGACCGGTGGGGTTACTTCCGGATGTGAAATATCATTTCTACGGCAGGAATATCAAATACAATCTGAAAGACTTCGGAGACCTTGTGAACACCGTTTCTCCGATTCATATCAAGCAGGGATCTGCATTGCAGGAGATTCTTTCGCGATTTGTAAATATGGATGGGGAAAAAGAAGAACTGACTGCTTACGGAGATACCCTGATGCGTGCGGGTATTGCCCTGAAACCCGCTTTCGCCGGAACCGGATATAATTCCGACACCCGACTGTTCCCGGATTTTTCCTCCCGAATTTACTTTATGGAAGCAGTGGAATAAAAATAATAATGCTTTTTTATGTACCGACCACTTTCGTTAGACCTGAAAACTAACGAGGGCGGTCGGTATTGTAATAATCAGAGAGAGATGATATTGTATATTATATAGATAGCTTAACAAATCGGAATTTGTGGAGAGATTTCTTGAACTTTCCTTATTTTACGGGCTTTCCAGCCCCTTAAATAGTGAAATGATATGTATTTTCCCTTATTTTTGACCTTATGCGGAATCAGCAAGGGAAATAAGGGAATTTTTTATTTAGTCGTTGCCTGCCACTTTATCAAGAAGTCTGGCGGAGTTCCGCTTTGCCTTTCTTGTAGAGTGGGCGTAGACATTCATTGTGGTACTGACATCAGAGTGCCCTAACAGTTCCTGCACATCTTTTGGGGCAGCTCCGTTTGAGAGGAGGTTGCTTGTGTAGGTGTGTCGCAACTGGTGGAAATGGAAATTCTCAAATCCGTCCAGCCTTTTTGCAACTGATCGGCAGGCAATGCTGAGTGTGCTTGGCAGTTCCAGACATCCGTCCGGTCTCAGGCAGACAAAGGAGATTTCCTTGTAATCTACCGGGATTTCTTCGGTTCCGTCCAGATGATAATATTCATAATACACTCTGTTTTTGTCCTGTGCTTCCTTGTAGAAATTGCGGTGGTAAAGTTCACCATACTGCATCCGGCTTTTAAGCTGTTTTTTTCTGGCGGTTTTCAGTATTTCAGTCAGAGTATCGCCAAAATCAACAATCCTTACTTTCTTTCGCTTGGTCGGTCCGATGATGTTTTTATGTTTTGTGCCATCATAGCGGATACTTCTTTTAATGGTCAGGCATTGTTCTTCAAGATTGATGTCCTGCCATGTCAATCCGCAAACTTCACCGATACGAAGTCCCGCATAGTATGCGATCTGGATTGGCAGGATTGCAGGTGGATTCTTTACTTTGAGGTATTCTATCAGTCTCTCATAATCTTCATGGGAAATAGGCTGTATGCCTTCTTCTACCTCATCATCTGAGAATAAATCCACATCCTCTGCCTGTTTTTTCAGCTTAATATACTGCATAGGATTAAAAGTAATCAACTGTTTTGGAAATACTGCAAACCGGAAAGCCTGTTGTAATACTGCTGAAAAGGAATGGATGTAATCTTTACTGTATCCTTTTCTCACTTTTCCATCTGGAAATTCCCCACCGAATGTAAGCAGATCGAGAAATGCCTGTAAATGTTCAGCAGTAACGGCTTTTAATTTGCGTTCTGCAATCGGATGTTTCTTGATACAACGGATTGCACCAAGATAATTTTCCACTGTACCATTGCTGAGTGTTCCGACTTTCAGTTCTTCTTCCGCCCACATATCAAGAAGTTCTCCTACAGTAAGATTATCTGTCTTTGCGACAAATTTCTTGCTTTCGTAATCATCCATTGCCTGACGGAGCAGTTTTTCCGTTTCACTTTTACTTTCTGTTCCAGCGTATTCTTTCTGAACCAGATTGCCGCTTGCATCTTCTACATAGAAGCGGTAGTACCATTTCTTTCCTTTTTTTCTTACAGATCCTTTTGCCATAATCGTGTGTCTCCTTTCGATATCAGACAATCGGAACTGATGAAATGCTTCTTGCGTGTAAGTATATCATAACTCCGGTTGTCGTTCTATACCGAATCGGAATCCTCATACAAAACTTC
>OMDL01001380.1_pt1 | contig 12719 bp, 12 predicted proteins | sample 1674081 | NCBI WGS metagenome assembly OMDL01 (sample SAMEA103958139, study PRJEB25191) | human gut metagenome | biome: human-associated habitat [ENVO:00009003]; feature: intestine environment [ENVO:2100002]; material: feces | place: Germany | collected 2013/2015
CCATTAAGACATCTGTTATAAAGAAATTATTATCGAAAATAAAGATAAATTCAGGCAAAGCTTCAATAATCTTCCGATTCCGTTCTTCCAGTCGCCGGATATGCGACTCTTTCTCACATTGCGAAGTAACATTAATAGTATATGCAATTATCTTTTCGGGGTGTCCCGCTTCATTCTTCTGATAAGAGAGGAAATGATCCTCCAGCCAGATAATCTCACCATGACACCCCATACAGCGCACCTGTATCTGAGATATCTTGTCCTCCGATTCAAGCATCTGTGAAAAAGCATTCCGGTAAGGCACGATATCTTCCGAATGGGCATATTGATAAAAGTCATCAATATTTTCAAATACGATGCCTGCTTCTCTCAGACCCAATATACGAAAATAGTCATCCGTAAAACTACATTGTCCGGTAGGGATATCATACTCCCACAATGCTATTTGATGCGCGGCCAAAACGGAGGTTATCTCTTGATATTTATTTTTCAGTTCATCAAAATCCTCATCCTTTGTCAGTGAATTCATTTCTTCTATTACCATGGTATGTATTGTTTTGCTGTATGATAAACAAAGATATGAATTATAAAGAATAACTTGCACCAAAGTTATCTCTTTTTTCTTCAGAAAGTTTTATCTTTGCCTTTCATAAAATAAAAAACAAGATACCATCTGCGCCATCGCCACCGCTCAAGGTGGTGCTATCGGAAGTATTCGTGTTTCCGGCCCCCATGCCATTGACATCACTGAACGGATATTTATTCCTGTGAAAGCTGAGAAAAAATTAACCGGCAGAAAGCCATATACCCTCACATTCGGCCATATCTACAACGGAGAAGAAATAATAGATGAAGTGCTTGTCAGTCTGTTTCGTACTCCCCATTCTTATACAGGAGAAGACAGTACTGAAATTACCTGCCATGGTTCCAGCTATATCCTCCAGCAGGTATTGCAGTTGCTTATCAAAAACGGTTGTCGTCTGGCGCAACCCGGTGAATTTACACAAAGAGCTTTCTTAAATGGCAAAATGGATCTCAGCCAGGCGGAAGCGGTAGCGGATTTAATTGCTTCAACATCAGCAGCAACCCATCGCCTTGCCATGAGTCAGATGCGAGGCGGGTTCAGTAAAGAGCTGACAGATCTCCGGGAAAAGCTACTCAACTTCACCTCTATGATAGAATTGGAATTGGACTTCAGTGAGGAGGACGTAGAATTTGCCGACCGTTCCGCATTGTTGCAACTGGCAGATAGCATAGAAAAAGTAATAGCCCGTCTGGTGTATTCATTTAATGTAGGTAATGTTATCAAGAACGGTGTTCCTGTAGCTATTATCGGTGAAACGAATGCCGGAAAATCAACACTCCTCAATGTTTTGTTAAATGAAGACAAAGCCATCGTCAGTGACATTCACGGCACCACCCGTGATGTCATCGAAGATACCGTAAACATCAATGGTATCACCTTTCGCTTCATCGACACGGCGGGCATTCGTGAAACCAATGATACAATCGAGAATTTAGGTATAGAGCGTACCTTTCAAAAAATTGATCAAGCGGAAATTATCCTTTGGATGATCGATGCTACAGACGCCCCCTCGCAAATAGAAGGACTATCGAAAAAGCTCCTCCCCCATTGCGAAGGCAAACACCTGATCCTCACTTTTAATAAATCCGACCTCATCAGAGAAGAGCAGAAAGAAGCCATTTTGTTTCTCCTAACGAATTTTCCAAAAACTGATATAAATTCGATCTTTATCTCTGCAAAACAACATTCAGGAACAGATGAATTACAACAGATGCTGACTGAAGCCGCTCATTTACCGACAATCACTCAAAATGATGTCATTGTCACCAATGTTCGTCATCACGAAGCACTTAGTCTTGCTTTGGAAGCCATACACCGTGTACAGGAAGGATTGAACAGAAATATTTCCGGAGATTTTTTGGCACAGGATATACGCGAATGTATTTTTCATCTATCGGATATCGCGGGAGAGGTTACTAATGACATGGTATTGCAGAATATTTTTCAAAATTTCTGCATCGGCAAATGATGGCTTGTAAACAGCCATAAGCAACCATAACCATTTAGAATAAAGTCGCTGAAATCCAGCGACTTTTATTTTTGTGTCTATTCCAGTCAATTCTGACAGACTGCCGATTTTCAGCATCTTTTTGTACCATAATTCTACCGCCGAACAAATAAGTGGGCTCCTCGCACTCATCATAGCGACATCTTAGGCACGATGTGAGACGCTATGAGAATGAGCGGAACCGCTATAGAAGACACAGCGTGAGACGCTGTGAGAAATTGTGAGACGCGTTGAGACAAAATCGACGAAATTAAAGGCGACTAATATATGGAGGTACAGAGAAAATGCCAGTGGTGCGGCAAACCATTTATAGCACACACGATGGTAACACGGTTTTGCAGCAAATCGTGTACAGAAAAAGCGTATAAAGACAGGAAGCGCAAACAGAAATTGCAGGAGTACGAAGCGAGGCAAAGCGAGCAGCCAATGCAGGAAGTCGGCATCGTTGGAAGCAAACCGTTCCTCTCTCCTGCCGAAGCCGCTACCCTTTTAGGCATCAGTCGTGCCACCATCTACCGACACATGGCTGCCGGTATCATTCGGGCGTTGCAACTTCGTGGGCGCACCATCATACGTAAATCCGACATTGAAAAGATGTTCGACAATGCGCCCGACTACAAGAAACGCAACTATGGACGGAAACAGACCGTCCTCTATTACACCACGAATGAGATTCTGGAGAAATACCAAATCCAGAAGAAAACCCTGTACCGTCGCTGCAAACTATACAGCATCCCAAAGGTTGAAGAAGGTAGCCGTGTGTTCTACAACCGCACCCTCATAGACAAGTATTTTGCCGACCTTGCCGAAGAAATCAATCCGGACTGTTATTACACCCCGGAGCAGGTCATGGAAAAATACGGTATGAGCCGTAATGCCGTTGTCACCTTTGCCCTGCGGCACAACATCCCCCGAATCAACCGCCACCACAAGGTGTATTATTCCCGTGCCCATATAAACGCTATCAAAGAAAAGCAGGACAAGCTGAATCCCGACTATTATACCTATTCGGAAATCACCGAGAAATATGGGCTTACCAAGATAAACATCAGTTACTATGTCAACAAATACGATATAACGAGGTTCAAACAAGGAAGCCGGACTATGGTATTGCGCACCGAGTTTGATAAGGTATATCGTGAGCATCGGGACGGTACATATACACCCAAGAAGCGCGAAAGCAAATCCGGTCAGCAGGTACAGAAAGAGCCTTTTACAATTCCCGATGGCTACTACTCGTCGGAACAGATTGCAGTCACATATCAGATGACCAAGAAAACCATTTGCAGGCTGTGCCGTGAAAACGACATCCCGAAAATCAGTCACGGAGGATTCAACTACTACGAACAGTTGGCAATAAACCGTTTCTTCGCCAAATACAAAGCGGCTGACAATATCAAGGAATGGATTGGCGCAGAGCAGATGGAAGAAATATACGGTATGAGCAAAGATGCCAGATGCTCGTTTGTACATCGCCACAAAATCCCCTCCCGTGTAGTCTATGGCAAAGTTCAATACTCCAAAGACCACATCGACATTATCAAGAACGGTGGTTTCGACCAACGCGAAAAGTATTACAGCGTGGCTGAAGCTATGGAAAAATATGGTTTGCGTAGGGATGATGTCTATAACTATGCACGCTATAACAACATCCGAAAAATGCACCACGGCAAATCCATGTTCCTGCTAATAGAGGATTTTGATAATGTGATGGCTGAAAAATCCGTCACCTGAAAATTATTCCATTGCAGACAGGAAAATTATTCAACAATGGGCATGGTCTGCATAAAACCATTTCGTTGGTTTGCAGCAAATTATTAACAACAATATAATATAGAAGAGTATGCACGAATGTAAAACTGTAACATTGAGGACAAGACCTCTAAAGAACAAAATGTTGTCGTTCTATCTGGATTATTATCCGGGATATAGAGACAAGGAAACGATGAAGGTAATCCGTCACGAATCGCTTGGCATTTATATCTATGCCAATCCGAAGAACAAGCGGGAGCAGAATTTCAACGATGTAATGACCGAGAAAGCCGAAGCCATCCGTTGCCGCAGATTTGAATCTGTCGTAAATGAACGGTATGATTTCTTCGACAGGTACAAACTAAAGGGTGATTTCTTGGAGTACTATCGTCAGCAGCTCCGCAAGCACGACCAGAAATGGGAGTTCGTTTATCTCCATTTCAAGAACTTCGTACACGGCAAATGCACCTTTGAAGAAATAGACATCGACCTGTGCAACAAGTTTAGGGAATACCTGCTGAGCGCCAAGAAACTAAGACGCAACGGACGTATCACACGAAACTCTGCATCAGGATACTGGTCTACTTTCAGAGGATTCTTGAAAATTCTCTATCGCAATGGACTGATTAAGACAAATGTCAATGACTTCTTGGAAAAGATTGAAACAGAAGACACTATGAAAGAAGCTTTATCTGTTGAAGAATTGTACCAGTTAGCTGAAACGCCATGTAAAAAGCCTATTGTGAAAATCGCATCGCTGTTTTCCTGTATGACTAGTTTGCGCATCAGCGATATCCTCGCCCTACGTTGGGAAGACATAGTGGACTACTCTGCCGGAGGGAAATGTGTGCATATCATCACACAGAAAAACAAAGCGGAAGACATCATTCCCATCAGCGAGGAGGCATTAGGGCTGATAGGATATAGTTCTGATAAGAAAGGTCTGGTATTCAAGGGACTTATGCGTAGTTGGACACAAATGCCAATGAAAGAGTGGATTCGTTCTGCCGGAATAACCAAAAACATAACATTCCATTCATATCGGAGAACATTCGCAACCCTTCAAGGGGCTGCCGGTACAGACATCCGTACCATACAAAGCATAATGGCGCACAAAAGCATCACCACCACGATGCGTTACATGAAAGTCGTGGACAGCAACAAGCGTGAAGCCAGCAAGAAAATCACTCTGATACGCAAGGGGTGAACTCCCCTATTTTGCTCCATTACATAGGCTTAGAGTATGATTTACGATGGATTATCATACTCTAAGCCTATATTTTCTTAAAAATTGACCGATTTACTGCACTTATTTATAACTATCTGGAAATGTGCTTATAACTTTGCACTATCATTTCATCCAAACAACAATAGATTATGACAGATAGTATTCAAATTCACAGGAAAAAGGCAAGTTTCATACTTGCTGTAAGCGTTACTTCATACTCGGTAATCGCCACTTATCTTTATAGCTGCCATCAAATAGACCTGATGGAATATACCACACCTATTATATTGACCATTGTGTTCTTAATTCTTTCATGCGCGTTCTCTCAAAGATTTTTCTATCGCTACCTTATCAAGAATAACGTATGTATTTCTTTTGGCAAGCAAAAAGAGTCCATCCCACTTGAAATCAAGCAGCCATCTGATGCCATTACCCCGGAAGTAGAGGTTATAGAAATGTCGGCAGCAAAGAATGATTACACAGATGGTTATGACGAACGCATAGCTGAAATAGAACGGGAAAAGGCAGAGCAGCAAGCTGACATTATGCGTGTCATGCACGAATATACCACATATAGTATGGCTGAATTTCTTTCAAAAGATGACCTTATTACACTTCACGAAAACATAAAGTGCTTTGCCCATGGGCAATGTGATTTATACAAGCCCATACGTTCCAAATACGACAACCCATTAAACACTCTCGATATACGGCATTTTGTATGGAATATCGGCATAAGGTTGAATATCTCGGTGGAAAAATGCGCAGAATTCATAAAAACCATATTCCCACACGAATTGAAAAATGCCACTCTATTTTATCTATCAAAAAATCTACGGACTACAGGTATTTGTAAAATCCCACTTGATATTCCCCTAAAAGGAGAGTATTATTTCAATTGCCTTAAAAAAACAGACGACGAGACAGCGGTTTTGACCGACTGAAATGATTCCGTCGCTGACTGAAAAATTACTCCCTGATGACGAAGGTCTGCATAGTATCATTGTGTTGGTTTGCAGCATGTTTAACAAATAAAATAGTTGAATCATGTCTAAGAATCAATTCACATTCAATGACCTTCCCGAAGTACTGGGAGAGTTATGCGACCGAATCGCAAGTATGGAAAGTCTGCTGACCGAAAAACTTTCCAAGCAGAACGAAGTCAAGGAGAACACGCACGTCCCAATGACCGTGCAGGAGGCTTGCGCCTATCTCAAAATGCCGCTATCGACCTTTTATTACAAGGTCAAAAAGGATGATATTCCGGTTATAAAACAAGGCAAGCACCTCTACATCTATCGTGATGAGCTGGATAAATGGTTAGAATCATCCCGTAAGACCGCCGTTCCGCAAAGTTTCGAGGAAGAGAATGATGCACTGCTCGCTTCCCATCGCCGTAAACCAAACTCTAAAAACTGGTAGGCTATGGAGAAGACGAACAATAACATCCCATCTGCTGAGGAACTAGCTATTTACATAAAGGAGGCTACAGTGAGTGTAACCAACACATACGAACAGTCGCCTGTAGTGCTGATGGTGGACGACTCCATTATCGGAACATTGGGTAACTTCAGTGCATCCATCGGTAAAGCCAAGAGCAAGAAGACATTCAATGTTTCAGCCATTGCCGCTTCCGCATTGGCCAATAGCACTGTACTCCATTACCGTTCATCGTTTCCGGAAAATAAACGGACGATATTGTATATCGACACCGAACAAGGAGAACCTCATTGCCAAAAGGTGCTACAACGCATTTTATATTTGGCAGGGCTACCAAAGGATGCCGATTCTGACAATCTGATTATGTTAGGTCTGCGGAAATATTCTCCCGAAATGAGACTTGCAATAGTCGAACAGGCTATTGGCACAATTCCGAATTTGGGTCTGGTCATTATAGATGGCATCAGGGATTTTATGTATGACATCAATTCTCCGAATGAAGCCACCAATATAATCTCCAAATTCATGCAGTGGACTGACGACCGTCAGATTCATATCCACACCATCCTGCATCAGAACAAGAATGATGAACATGCCCGTGGTCACATTGGCACGGAACTCAACAACAAAGCGGAAACCATCATGCAGGTGGAAGTGGATAAAGATGATAAAACTATCAGTTGTGTCGAAGTCATTCATATCCGAGACCGGGAGTTTGAACCTTTCGCTTTCCGCATAAACGAATGTGCCTTGCCTGAACTAGTGGAATCCTATATATCCAAAGAAAAGAAACTCGGACGACCGACCAAAGAACCTTTTGAGCCATACAAGGAAATCCCGGAGAGCATACATCGTGCTGCGTTGGATGCCATTTTTGCCGATGGCAATATTACCGGTTACGACAACTATCTGGAGCGACTGAAAGACGGCTATGGGTTACAAGGCGTAAAACTCGGTCATAACAAAGCGGTCAAAGTAGCTACCTTTCTCGGCAATAAACGGATGGTGATAAAAAAAGGAAAAGAATACCAATTCAATCCTGACTACCATTATTAATCTTGATGCAATCAGCATAACCGTAGAACTTTACTTTAGTACAGGGGGCGTATATATAGGAATAAAGCAAAGTGGTCAAGGATTGCAGTATGCGGTTTCATTCCCTACCCTTTTATAGTAGGGTATGTCAAATTCTGATTCCAATCCAGCTGCCAATTCTGTATGTACATCCTATACGGCTTGCCGTGAAGCATCAACAGGTAACTGTTGCGAGATATGCCAAGGTATAACCTCACTGCGTAACGGTTGTACATTGGCACCTTTGCCTGCTCAGACACTTCGCCGGTGCGGTACTCGCAAGCTCGCACCTATTCACTATTATAACAATGATTTATATGGAACAAAATATTGAGGAACAGACACAATCTCCAGAGGAGAAAAAAGAGACAAGATCCGTCTTTATCGGAGCAAAAGTAACTCCAAGCCAAAAGGAGTATATAAAGTCACAGGCTGAGCAATGCGGTATGACGGTAAGTGATTACTTGCTTGCCTGCGCATACAACTACCGCCCCAGACCGAGGCTCACAAAAGAAGAAACAGACCTGTTGCAGAATCTGGATAACTGTCGGTCAGACCTTGTAAAATACACTTCTGCACTTCGTGGAATGTCCACAAAGCAACGAATGATATTGTTCAATCAGGCGCCGTTCATGGTAGGCTGGCTCAAAGAGCTTGGCAATATTGCTGAAAGCGTCTGCCAATTTCTCAATGCCGTAAAAGAGAGAAACAAAATTCCGTCCAACGAAAAATCCGAAGAAGTATGATAGCAAAAGCTAAAGCAATATCGCACGGCATAAACGCCATCCGTTATATTACCGGCGAATCTCTGAACAAAAAACATCCAGAGAAAATCCATCGGGTATTAGACAATCTGATGCCATCGCAACCGGACACTCTGGGGATATGGAACTCCATGCAACTGACCTTATCACGTTTCAAACCCATCAAGAACTCGGTCATCAGAGTCGAGCTAAGCCCCTCTGCCGAACACACCCGTTTCTTCGACATCGAAGACTGGCAAAAGCTCTGGCAGGATTTCGCTGCGGAGTTTGACAAACAAGTGTTTACCGGCAAGGACGGAAAAGTCCGCTCCTGCCAAACCAATCTGGCTAACAGCAAATACACGGTCTGGCTACATAAGGAATCCGATGGCGAAGTTCCCCATCTTCATGCTGCTGTCTGCCGTTTGGATGAAGACGGTAACATCAACAACGACCACAACATTCATCTTCGTGCGCAGCGTGCAGCCGAACGAATAGCAAAGAAACGGGGTTGGACTACTGCTGTACAAATCCGATACACCAATATCCATCAAGTAAATCGCGATTGCATGGATGCGCTGAGGTCAATGCCTGAATGGTCTTGGGAAGAATATAAAAATGCCCTCACAAGAAAAGGTTACTCTGTACACGAAAGAAAGGATGCGCAACACGTTATCAGGGGCTACGCACTTGTAAACGGTAATACCAAATACAAGGCTTCCGAATTAGGAATTGCCCGGAATCTGATGATTTCAAAACTTCCTAAAACATGGGATAAACTGCATCATAAGCCGCAAGTTACCGCTGTTAGCAATCAGCCTAAGGAAACTCAAACGGAGCAGAATCTCAAATCGTCAGCATCCGCAGAGCATTCCAGATATAGCACTTATCATCCCGATACTATTTCCTATACGCTTAATCATGACGATAAGGAACATCGGTTCTATATTCCGGAAAAAGTGCTTGAATATTTCAACGATGAGTTTGACTACAGAGATACTGAGAACTGTCAGGAACTTACCGATATGGCTGTAGCTATTTTTGTCGGACTGCTTGAAACGCCAAATGTTGCCACCGGAAGTGGTGGTGGAGGTTCACAAAGTAATTTGCCATGGCGAGATAAGGACGAAGACGATTTGCAATGGGCACGCAGATGCGCTCATGCTGCCAGTCGTCTGCTCGGAAAGAAACCAAAATCAGGATTAAAACGATAATCAAATGAAAAAGAAATTCGACTTTTCCGCAGAAATGGCCGAAGCGGAAGCCATAAAGTCCAATCCAAAGAATGAGTCTTTGGAGGAAGAAAACCGCCTACTCGATATCAATGCACAAGAACTTGCCAAACTGAACGACAACGTGTTCAAGTTGAGAACGGAAGTTGAAAATCTATCCGGCTCTATCCGAGAGTGTAAGCCTATCATCTCTTCAGAAATGCAGAAGTTAGCAGTAGAATTTGGGGCAAGACTTCTTTGCGATTTTCTCAGTCAGATCGAGAGCAAATGCAAAGAAGCCGAGCAAAGAATGAAAAAATCCGGCAATGCCATCCCAATTACGGCTACCACATTTTATATCATTGTTATAATACTGGTAGCCCTATCTTCTTTTTTCGTCAGCATGATAGTGGCAAACACCGAAATATTCCATTCAAACCTGATTTGTAAAGCTGTTGCCATCTGTGCCCTTATTGCAATTTCGGGGACTGTCATGGCTATAATCGTACCGAAGATTTTGGATAAATGGACATAATTGAAAGTTACCGAATCTTTAGAAATTAATTATCAAAATCAATTATCATTGGCATTTGCTTGGTCATATCAGAGACTATAACAATCCTGTAACCGCCGTAACAGTTACGATGGTTACAGGATTATCGTTATGCTAACGATGATCTCATTTTGATTCATATATAATTTATCATTTGTGTCCTCTATTATTTTTTTTGCTCTTCCAGCCAGCTCTTTAACTGTTTCTCTTGTGCAATGTATGCATCTTCAAATGTTTTCGCAATGTGATTTAGTACGCCTATTTCCATATTATCAAAGGGTCCATTAGATTCAATATACGAAAACTCACCATTTATCTTGATTCTAGAAATATACGAGCCATCTTTGAAAGGAACATTAAAATTGTTATTACCTTTATTAGCGAAGAAATCTTCATAATATGAAGCACCAATAACCGTATCCGAATGTGTTGCCTTAACATCAGAAGTGTAATGGAAGCAACCTTCAATATACACTTGCGGAATTTTTGTAGATGCCATCATAATAACCACTGCTAATCTATCCATATATGACAGTAAATGCATTTGTTTGGTTATATCTTCGAATTTGCTTCTGTCTATTATTTGCCAATGGATAATGTCGAATACAGCTTCATTTTGTTTTTCATGAGACATTATACTCTCTTTAAATTCTTGATAAATATCAGTTTGTTTATATAATTCGATATTTTTCAAACCGATATATTTATCTACAAATTCTTCTGAATATGGCTCTGTAACAAAATCGCCGGAACGCATAATCATATCTTCATCCATTAGTATAACGGGTAAAGGGTCTATTGCCAAACGATACATGGCAACGGCACCAATTGCCACTTTTAAAGTCTCTTCAAAATCTGCAACTATTTTGAGATAGACCTTATCTTCGCGGTGATCCGACCAGGAATATCTTTGTGTGGTATAAAAGGATGAATAGCCTTGTTTATGCACATATTTATTTGTCTTTTTCTGAGCATCACGTATGTTTTCAAAGAAAGCAGACATTTTAGTTTTTAATTCTTTGAAGACAGGTTCGTGTTTTTGTAGATATTTGGCCATCTTTCCAGATTCAAAACCCGGCTCTAATTTTTCCCACTCTTTCATCTTTTCGGGATTTGCTGTAAGATACAGTGTGCCGAGTGAAATCTCAATAGATTGGCGTAGCGAATAAAATGCTGTATCAAAAAATCCCTTTTGAAAAAGGAATATAGAATTGGCTATCATTTGAGAAGCTTCATCAAAGAATCTATTCGCCTCCCAAGCATCGATTAATCCGGTTTGAGCCCATGTAATATTCTCTATGTCCCAAAGGTAATCGGATGCATTTGGCAAAACAAACTTTCGGACTTTCCAACGGCCTATTTCAAAGTCCTCATATAAATCGTCTAATGTGTGTAGTTCCATATTGATCAATAAACCAAGTTCTTGTTTGTGATTGAAGAGTGCAAAGATAGTTCTTTTTACTGGTCCAATTATCATAAATAGCAAGAAAATTGAACCTATTCGCAATTTTGATGGCAAATTATCTTATTTGAATGATGATTGGTTTGGATATATTTCGTATATTTGCAATCTAAACGAGTAATCATATTCAAAATGGAAGATACAAAGGATATAAATCGGATTAAGGTGGTTCTTGTAGAGAAAAAACGGACGAACAAATGGTTAGCTGCACAGTTGGGAAAAGACCCGGCTACGGTGTCGAAATGGTGTACCAACACTTCGCAACCGGGATTGGAAACGTTGTTGCAGATTGCCAATGTTCTCGAAGTCGATGTCAAGGAATTACTGAACTCCTCTTTGGACGAGACTATTCAAACAGTACGTCTTGTAAAATAACACACTAACCTTTAATCACTCAGATAGATAATGAACAAAAAAGAATTATATAACAAGATATTGCAGCTTGACGGTTTGACTAATGAAGAGAAGTCGGAACTGTTGGGATTGTTACGCAAACAAAAGAAATACGGTTTGGTGTGGGAGGATAAGCCGGAAGATGTAGAAGAACGCCTACGCGAGGAGCTGCCTGTATTGGTGGAAGACACCGCAAAGGCTCTCATCAGCACCGAAGCCGATGCGCCCAACCATATCCTTATCGAGGGCGACAACCTCGAAGCCCTTACCGCTCTTACCTATACGCACGAGGGTAAGATTGATGTGATTTATATTGACCCTCCATATAATAGAGGTGAAAAAGATTTTAAGTATAACGATGATTATGTGGATAAAGAGAATCCTTTTAGACATTCTCTTTGGCTTTCATTTATGAAGAAGAGATTATCAATAGCGAAATCTCTCTTAAAAAATGATGGAGTAATGATCGTTCATATTGATGAACATGAATTTGATGCATTAAATATACTATTGGAAACCGAGATTTTCACAAGAGATAATTGTCTCGGACAAATAATATGGAATAAACTTAATCCCAAAGGAGATGCAAATGCAGTAGCCATTCAGCATGAATACATCCTTCTATATTGCAAAAACAAGGAAGCATTCAATTCCTCTCCAAATCACCTTATGAGAGAGAAACCAAATGCTTTAAAAATCATCAATAAAGCAAAAAGCTTATTCTCTAAAATAGGAAAAACGATAATTCCCGAAGATGTTAAAACTGTAAT
>OMDL01001391.1_pt1 | contig 12624 bp, 8 predicted proteins | sample 1674081 | NCBI WGS metagenome assembly OMDL01 (sample SAMEA103958139, study PRJEB25191) | human gut metagenome | biome: human-associated habitat [ENVO:00009003]; feature: intestine environment [ENVO:2100002]; material: feces | place: Germany | collected 2013/2015
TGACATCAATTCCTTTGATCCACTTCGGCAATGCCCTGCCGAACAATATACTTCCGCATAACAATCCGAAGACTATCATTCCCAGTTCACGTATGATCATCTGTCTCTCCTGTCTGTCGTTTTCCTCTGTGTCTAAGTTTCCTCTTGTGCTGCTTCCTTTTGTCCGCAGATGAATTCACAGACTGCATCTGCGGCGTAAGGCTTTCCGTATTTTTCCTGACACTTCCGCATTTCGGCCTGTGCCTCCGGATCCCGCAGAAGCTTTAGTCCATTTTGTATCACGGCATCTTCCGTATCTCCTGATACAGACATCCCATGCTGTGTGAAAAAGGCAACATTGCGATCCTCACATCCGGGGATCGGCTTAGTGTGTACCAATGCAACCTTCGCTGCCACCGCTTCCGTAGAAGTCAGTCCACCCGGTTTGGTGAACAGAATATCCGCCGCTGCCATGTAGAGATGCGCTTCCGTGGTAAAATCCAGCACATGCACCCGCTCTGTATCGGCATAGGTATCCCGGAGTGTCTTCTTCAGTTCTTCATTGGTTCCCCCCAGGATATACAGATGGGTATCCTCGCCGGTCTGCTCCACCAGCTTCGCCGTCATGCTTTCCACACGGCCATACCCCATGCTGCCCGTCATCATAAGGATACAGGATTTATCTGCCGGAATCCCCAGCTGCCCTCGCGCTTCTCTTTTTTCCGGAAGCTTCAGGAACCTCTCCGATACCGGAATTCCCGTGGGAACCAGCTTCTCCGCAGGGATGCCGCGTTTGATGAACTCCGTCGTCAGTTCCTCATGTGGGATAAAATAGTAATCCACCTTTGTCTCCTCGGTAAAAGGAATACAGGTATAATCCGTGGCAATAAAATAAGTCTGTACATCCAGCTTATGCTGTCGCAGCAGCCAGGTCATTGCCTCCGCCGGGAACAGATGTGGCATTACCACCGTATCATATCCGTTCTCTGTGATATAGCTGCACAGCTTATCCGCATACAAAGCGTTGGCAAAATACACCGGTGACTTTAATCTGGCAGACGAAATGGCCCTGCCTACCCGGTACGCTCCGGCGAACACCTTTTTCGCCCGGACTGTGCTCCAGATGTAGATCCGGCGTCCGTAAGCGCCGGCTTTGTCCGAAGCAAAATTCAGTACATCTGCCAACTCACAGGGAATGCCCCGTTTTTCAAACTGTTCTTTCACCGCTTTTGCAGCGGAATTATGTCCCTCACCCGTTCCGGTGGATAAGATCAGTACCTTCATAAATAAATTCTCCGTTAGTTTTCCATCCGCCAGAAATATGCACTGTACGCTGGCAGAAGACTGCCGCCGCCAAAGTCATGTTTCTCTCCGGTGATCAGATCCACCGCTGTTCCACAGCCGGCATCAAAATGTGCCATGAAGTCCTCTCCGTCCGCATTGATGGCCACCAGTACTCTCTCATGCTCCGACTTTCTCTCGAAAATGCACTGCTTATTGGTCAGCAGTACTGAACGGAAGGCTCCGTAATTCAGTGCCTCGGAATGCTTCTTGGCCTCTGCCAGTCTGCTGATCCAGTCACACAGACCGTTCCACTCCGGCTTGTCAAAGCAGGGACGCAGTGCAGGGTCACCATCTTCTTTTCTGGCTTTGAATCCCCATTCGCTTCCATAGTAGACACAGGGGATCCCCGGCATACCGAATGCCATGGCATAGATCAGCGGCAGATGATTTTCATTATTCAAAATACTTGCCACTCGGGTCACATCATGGTTATCCACGAAGGACAACAGATGCTTTCCCTTATATAATGTCCAATTCTCCGGTCCGAACTGTCGCAGCAGAGAATGCACGATCTCGAACATATTCATGCTGTTGAAGCTGCTGTAAAGTCCCTTATAACACTCGTAGTTCGTTGCGGAATGCAACATCTGATCATTCATCAGGCGATTATAATCTCCGTGAAGCATCTCGCCTAATAAGAAGAAATCCTGCTTGTAGGCACCGGTCACTTCCCGCAGTCTTCTGACAAAATTCTCATCCAGGCTGTATGCCACATCCAGACGCAGACCGTCGATACCGAATTCATCGATCCAGCCCTTCACGCTGTCTAACAGGTAGTTCACTACCTCCGGGTTCTGCAGGTTCAGCTTCACCAGATCAAAGCAGCCTTCCCAGCCCTCATACCACAGTCCGTCGTTGTAATTGGAATTGCCGCCGAAATCAATACGGTAGAACCAGTTCACATAAGGAGAGTTCTCGCGGTTTTTAATCACATCCTGAAACTGTGCAAAACCTCTGCCCACATGATTGAACACACCGTCTAACACAACCCGGATTCCTGCCGCATGCAGTGCGTCACATACTTCCTTAAAATCTTCATTGGTTCCCAGCCTTACATCAATTTTGCGGTAATCCCTGGTATTGTAACCATGGGTATCCGACTCAAATACCGGAGAGAAATAAACGGCATTCACTCCCAGCTTCTGCATATGGGGGATCCATTCCTCCACACGTTTGATCTCATGTCTCTGTATTCCATCATTTTCAAAAGGAACTCCACAGAATCCCATAGGATAGATCTGATAAAAAACACTTTCATAAGCCCACATATTGGTCACCATGCCTTTCTGCCTTAATTTCATGCTGTCTGAATTTCAGGTTGTCTTAATTTCATACTTTGTACTCGTAAGACTTTTCCATTGACTGGTTCAGTACTGCTTGTATTTATTTGTCCACATCCATTCTTTTGCTATTATACATCATTTTTGATCCATCTGTCGTTTTTTTTATGAAAAAGCTCAAATAATCCACAAAATCCACCGAGTTATCCACATATACACACGTGTCATATGTGGTTATGTGGATTGTCACGTTGTATATCAACTCTGTTATCATATCAAATGTCATCGTTGCTGCCACAACCAGGCGTCCCAAAATCGCTCCACCTTTTTAGCCACCGTATCCACGGTCACAGGCACTACCTGTTCCCACTCTCTGGGGAACATTCTGCGATAAGAATACTGCCTGAAACGCTCATCCAGCAGGACGATAATCCCCACATCTTCCGCGGTCCGGATGACACGTCCCGCCGCCTGCAGCACTTTATTCATTCCGGGATAACGGTAGGAATAATCAAAGCCGTTTTCCCCATTGTCATCAAAATAGTCCTTGAGGATTTCCCTTTCGCAGCCTACCTGTGGCAGTCCGGTTCCTACTACGATCACACCGATGAGGCTGTCCTTTTTCAGGTCGATCCCCTCTCCGAAGATACCTCCCAGCACGCAGAACCCGATCAGCGTCTGTTCCTCTTCCTCCTCGATCTCCATTCCGATAAGGCTCTGCAGATCGCAGTCCTCATTGCCCCGGAAGCGGTTCAGGAAGTATTCCCTCTCTTCCTCATTCATGGATTCCTGCTGTACCAGACATTCCTCTTCTTCTGTCATAAAATACTGCTCATAAATCTCATAAATATGCTCCATAAAGGAATAAGACGGGAAAAACACCATGTAATTGCCATGCCGGTTCTTCACGACTTCATGAATATAGCGGGCAATATTGTAGTACTCCTCCCGGGATCTGCGTGTGAACTTGCTGGTCACATCCCCAGCGATCAGTATTGTGCGCTTCTCGGGATCGAATACTGAGTGCGCATATACCTCATAGTCTTCCTTCTCGCCACCCAGCAGATTCTTGTAATACTGGATCGGCAGAAATGTAGCGGAAAACAGGATCGTACTGCGTCCCCTGAGCATGCATTCCTTCAGATTTTCCCTGGGATTCACACAAAACAGCTTCAGTTCAAAGCTTCCGTCCTCACACATCCTGGTATATTTCACATAGTTTTCGTCCTGTCTTTCATAAATATCCAGGAAATGGCTGAGCTTGAAGTAGAAGTCCAGCAGGTTCTCCCGCACCTCCAGACTGACCTTCTCCTGCTCCTCCAGATAATCGCTGATGATGCCGTGAAGTCTGGTCAGAGGCTGTACCAACATGTCTATGTCATCCACCAGCCGGTAGCCATCACAATCCCGCTTCATGGACAACAGCTGGGCATTGCACCTCTCCAGCATCTGGCTGATCCGTTCCGCATAGCCTTCCCGCACAAAAGTACTTTTTCCATCGGATTTCTTCAGCTTATGCCCTTTGATATACAGAGAATCTGTTCCGTCGCTCTCCTCCGGAATACTAACCTGTGGCAGTTGTTTTGACACATCTGTCATTTCTAATGTCATTTGTCCGGAAATCTCGTCTTTATCGCGTTTTTTAAATGCTGCCTCCTCCATTTCCGACATGATTGTCTGTTTTATCTCCCGCTTCAGTTCCAACAGGTCTTCCTTCCGCAGAGGTGCGCTGTACATCTCTCTGCCCCGCTCTAAGAGATTATGTGCCTCGTCGATCAGAAAGACATAATTTCCCTGGCTGCCGTCCCCGAAAAATCTCTTCAGATACACATGGGGATCAAAGAGGTAATTATAATCTCCGATAATCCCATCTGCGAACAGACTTAAATCCAGTCCGAATTCAAAAGGGCATACCTGATGTTTCAGGGCATACTCTTCTATTTTGCTTCTGGTAAAACTCTCTTCCCGGGTCAACAGATCATAGATAGCATCATTGATCCGGTCAAAATGTCCTTTGGCATAAGGGCACTGCTCCGGATTACATTCAGTACGTTCCTGAAAACAGATCTTCTCTTTCGCTGTCAGAATAATACTTTTGAATCGCAGTCCCTTCTCCCGCAACAGAGAAAAAGTGTCCTCCGCCACCGTACGGGTGATGGTCTTGGCTGTCAGATAGAACAGCTTGTCTCCCATGTCCTTCCCCATCGCCTTCACCGCAGGAAATATGGTGGATATGGTCTTGCCCACTCCGGTAGGCGCTTCCAGAAACAGTTTTCTCTTATGATAAATGGTCTGGTACACATAACTGACCAGTTCCTTTTGTCCGTCCCGATAATCAAAGGGGAATTGCAGTCCGGCAATGGACTGCTGTCTAAGCTCTCTCCACTGCCAGGTATAATCCGCCCATTTACGGTAATCACCAATCAATTGCTGAAACCATGCCTCCAGCTTCGCGAATTCATAATCTTCATAAAAATAACGGATATCTTCCGTCTCTATATTACAATAAGTCAGACGTACACGGATATAAGGCAGCTCCTTCTGCAGACTGTACATATAGGCATAGCACTTTGCCTGCGCAATGTGCAGGGGTAGCGGTGCCTTCAGCTTCGCCAGATCTCTGTAGGTTCCCTTGATCTCGTCGATGGTGGTCTCTCCGTTCTGTTCAATGATACCGTCCGCCCGTCCCTCCACGATGATGACATAGTTCTCCGTGGGATGGGTGTATTTCAGCGCCACTTCCGCCTGATACTCCGCGCCCATACGGCGTTGGATCATGCGGTGGATCCGGCTGCCCTCCTGCATTGCATTCTCAGGGGAACCCTGTCTCCTGTCATCGATGTCGCCACTGCGCAGAATGAACTCCACCAGATTACGTACCGATATTCTGACTTCTCCTGCCATGCGGCTTCACCTCCCTTGACAAATTCCTATCATAACCGCATGCCTGCGGCTTGTTCCGTGCTGCACACTCTCACATGCCCGGTATACGAAAACTCCCCAGGTAAATAGTACTCTATCTTACCTGGGGAGTCAAATCACATTCTGTTATCACAAGATGTTTTAGCACGCGATCGCATACTGTCTCAACAGCTCTTCGAATTTATCATTGTAGCCGTCATAAGATACAGACAATGGCTTCGTGAAATCCAATCCATACACTCCAAGGAATGACTTGGCATCGACTACGTATCTGTTATAGCATATATCAATATCAAAATCACACTTTGAAGCTACATCAACAAAATGCTTCACGTCTTCAGGTGTCAAACGGATCGTCTTTAACATTTCTTGTTCCTTCCTTTCAATAGTAAGTTCGATCGTAAGTAAAATAATACACCGGGTACTTTCCCCTCACGTCTGAAATCATTACTATTATAGCCAACCATCCCCAAATGTAAAGCGGTTTTTTTCTTCCAGAAAACGCACATTTTGGGCATTTTTACCACTCTGTTATCATTTTCACAATATATGTCCGCCGTATGGAAAACCTTTTCGGCGTTTTGTATATTTGTTGCGTTACCGCGGTAAAATATAAATCCCAATTTGGCGAAATCTACTGAAATTCCACCATATATTCTTGGAACCTGAGGGGCAGCATATTTCGTTGTAATTCCCTGTTTTCCCGCTCTTTTATAGCTATTGTATGACAAAAGGAGCGGAAAAGTTCCCGGTAATGCAGCTCCGCCGTGGACAGCTTCTCCGTCTCAGACTGTACTCTCTCCCAGGCATCCTTCCCCTGCAGTGTATACCATGGTCTCCCGGCGGGATGTACCCCGAACAGATATCGACCCGCATCAAACAGCAGAAAATCTTCCATGGGAAAACGGTCAGCGAAATGTACCATTAAAAAGGTCAGGATATTGTTCTTCGGTGCGATCTTCGAGTAGAGGATCGTATTCTCCAGTTCCTCAAACCGGGCAAACCCCTTCAGATGATGATACTCATTCCCGGCTGCCCTTGCCAGGCTGAAGGTCTGGTTCACATAGGTGTCTGCAATGGCATCCATAAGATGCCCCGCCGTACACTTCTCAGCCAGTCCCTTCGCAATGGTCCGGTATACCGCCTGTGCCTTCTCCGGCTTCGGCGATGCCAGTGCCAGACACAGGGTCTCATAATCTGCTTCCCCGAATCTGCGCTTTAACGTACGGATCACCTTGATCGTCTTCTCCGGATCCGGTATGACCTCCACCGACTCCGAGAACAGCAGGTTCTCCTCGATGGTGGTGACCATAGTATCCCGGATGATACAGTGATCTTCATAAGTATTATAAATAGCGGTGAAGATTCCCTCCAGCGAATCCTCACAGTGATAAATCTTCATATGATCCGTTTCTCCTCCTGCCGTACCCCATTCGGGAACATCCCATCATCAAATAAAGTCATCTGCCGGTAACTCATACCGTCGCTTCCGAACCGGATCCGGTCCTTCGGATCCGTCAGATTCCGCACGATATAATCCTCCTCCAGCTTCGTAGGATACATCATCCTGCCGCTACAGGTAATAAAATACACTGCCCGCTTTAATACCACTCCTAACTTCTTCAGATCCTGAAAAGTCAGCTTCGTACTCCGCCTGGCTGCAAGGATCCGCCTGGCGCTCTTCACGCCGATCCCCGGCACCCGAAGCAGATCCCCATAAGGTGCTCTGTTGATCTCCATCGGAAAACATTCCAGATGCCGCACTGCCCAGTCCTCCTTGGGATCTAACATGACATTAAAATACGGTCTTCTCTCATCCAATAGTTCCTCTGCCCGAAATCCATAAAACCGGAGCAGCCAGTCCGCCTGGTACAGACGGTGTTCCCGCAGAAGCGGTGGTCCTCCCGGAAGCGCCGGCAGGCTTTTGTCCTCGTTGACTTTTACAAACGCAGAATAGAAGACTCTCTTTAACTCAAACTTCTGATACAGGCTCTCCGCCACATTTAAAATCTGATAATCCGTCTCCGGCGTCGCACCAATGATCATCTGGGTAGACTGTCCACCGGATACAAAGTGGGGACTCTTACGGTACAGGATCAGTTCCTCCTTATTCGCATGGATGCCGTTCTGGATCTGCCGCATGGGGGTCAGAATATTCTTCCGGTGCTTATTCGGTGCCAGTGTCCGAAGTCCCTCCGCTGTAGGGAGTTCCAGGTTCACGCTCATACGGTCTGCCAGGTATCCCATCCGCTGCACCAGCTCAGGATCTGCCCCGGGAATCGCCTTCACATGAACATAGCCATTAAAATGGTAGTGATTCCGAAGCAGCCAAATGGTCCGGTATAATAATTCCATGGTAAACGTAGGATCCTGTACAATGCCGGAGCTTAAGAACAGTCCCTCGATATAATTCCGTCGGTAGAACTCCATGGTCAGTGTACAGATCTCCTCCGGGGTAAAAGTGGCTCTGGGGACATCGTTGGACTTCCGGTTCAGGCAATATTTGCAATCGAAGATACATTCATTGGTCATCAATATCTTAAGTAAAGAAATACATCTGCCGTCGGAAGAAAAGCTGTGACAGATCCCTGCCTTCGCACAGTTCCCCATATGCTTCCCGTCTCCCTTACGCTCCACACCGCTGGACGTACATGCTACATCAAAACGAGCTGCATCCGTCAGGATCTCCAGCTTCTGCATGATGGACAATTCCCCATTTTGTATAAGATATTCCAAGTTATCACCGCCTCTTACCGAAAATTTCCAAAATCAGAACATTTGTTCTGTTGTATATCTAAATTAGCACATACGTTCGATTTTTGCAAGTGGTTATTTTTTCCGAAAAAAGGCTTGCAAAATCATGCGTTTCGCAGTTAAATAATATAGGAGTATTTTGTAACACAAGCCGCCAGGCGGCAGAATGAGAGGTCAGTATGTCAGATATTGTCATACCTAAAAATTATAAGTCTCAGCTGAACCTGTACGAGACACAGGTTGCCATTAAGACAGTGAAGGACTTTTTCCAGGGATTGTTAGCAGAGCGCCTGCACCTGCTGCGCGTATCAGCTCCTTTATTTGTGGATCCCACATCCGGACTGAACGATAACTTAAACGGTGTGGAGCGTCCTGTAAATTTCCATATTGCTGCACAGGGAGACCGTGAAGCAGAGATTGTACAGTCTCTGGCCAAATGGAAGCGCTATGCCCTGCAGAAGTATGGTTTCAAACCCGGTGAGGGGCTCTACACCGACATGAGTGCCATCCGCCAGGATGAGACCACCGACAACATCCACTCTATCTATGTAGATCAATGGGACTGGGAGAAGATCATCACCAGGGATGAACGGAATCTGGAGACTCTGAAGGAGACCGTCCGCACCGTATACAAAGTTCTGCGCAAGACGGAGAAATATATGTCCATCCATTACGATTACATTGAGGAGATCCTTCCTCACGACATCTTCTTCGTAACTACCAGTGAACTGGAGGAAATGTTCCCTGATTATTCTCCGAAGGAACGCGAATACTACATTGCCAAGGCTAAGGGTGCTGTCTGCATCATGCAGATCGGCGAGACCCTAGAGAACGGTAAGCCTCACGATGGTCGTGCCCCGGACTACGATGACTGGTCCCTGAATGCGGATATCGTGGTATATTATCCGGTCCTGGATATCGCTCTGGAGCTGTCCAGCATGGGTATCCGTGTAGACAAAAAGGCTCTGTTAGACCAGTTACAGAAGGCTGGCTGCCCCGAACGTGCCGAACTTCCTTACCACAAGGCAGTCATTAACGGTGAGCTTCCTCTTACCATCGGCGGTGGTATCGGTCAGTCCCGTATCTGTATGTTCTTCTTAAGAAAAGCTCATATCGGCGAAGTACAGTGTTCTCTGTGGTCCGATGAAGTTATGGAGACTGCAAAGGAGAACGGCTTACAGCTGTTATAAGACATTGAATTCAAACTTCAAAATCCCCGGAAGATGAAAATCTCCCGGGGATCTGTTTTCTGTTTTTATTCAAAAATCACAAATTTCTCATTTTCAAAGGTTTTCTCGTATCCATATGCATCCATGAACTCACCGATCAACAAAAGTTTGGCATTATCCACGATGAGACTCCGTTCTTTTTCCGTGGGCTGTAATGCTTCCAGAACATTCTCTCCCGCTTCCAGATACACAGCATATTTTTTCTCTAACAGTACCACCGGACGATAAGTCGCATCCATATCCATCCGTTCCTGCATCTTATGCATATCCTCTTCCAGCTGTGCGATCTGATAGGAATCCAGATCCGGCCAGGGATTGAATGCCGCAGGCATCTGCAGATAATAGGACAATGCCGGGATCTGACCGTAGAGCAGCACATCCTTTCCCGCAAGTCCTCCGGTATTTACATACTCTGAGATCTCCTGCATCCATCCGGCGCGTTCCTCACTCATCCACACACCCTTCAAAGTCTCGTTATTGGTCACCTGCGCACTGAGCTCCTGCACACCGGTACCCTCGGCAAATACAAAGCTTCTGCCAAACAGTCCCACCTGGATAAAAAATAGCAGAAAAAAACCACCAAAGAGACATTTTGCAGGAATCGGGGATATGGTCATCCGCTTCCATCGGAAGCTTCCGGCATATTTGCAGAACCGGTAAAACTGCCAATACATATAAGGTAATGCCAGGAACAGATTATTCATGCTGGGATAAAGCTTATTGTTACTTCCAAGAGAAGTGATCAGTACAATCAGGAAGATCAGTCCGCTGAGCAGCTTTTCCTCCCCCGGTGCGGAAGGCATGAATATCCGCCACAGCGTCACCAGGAGCGTCAGCGTTAAAAACGTTACACCGGGCCAGATAATAGCGCCGTAGTTCGTATATTCCGTAGCGCAGAACCCCTGCCGGTACAGCCAGAATACCATGATCACAGCAAGTACCGCACTTACGGCCCATTCCAGGATCCGCAGCGCCTTTTTTATCGTGTCTTTCCCTGCATAAGAATCTCTTACACAAGCTGCGGCGAATTCCAAGAATCCCACCGCTATCATTCCCACGATCAGGAATACGCACATCCTAAGCTCCCAGTACAGATTCTGGAGATACCAGTCGAACATCCCCAGGATCATGGATGCGGCGGTATAATCCGTTGCTACCTCCGTCATGGAAAACAGCCTCTGAATGCCTCTTACATACTCATCCATGCCATAGCGGATCTGAATGTAACCGAATAATACCAGCAGTGCAGTAAGATACCCCGCCAGGCACATACCTGTATCCTGCAACAGCTTCTTACGAAGCCTCCTGCCTGCTGCCTTTTTTCGTGCTTCCTTATTTTCCGTTTCCGCATTTCCCGCAACGTCAACACAATCCTGCGCAATGCTTTTTTGCTCTTCCAGCCAGCAGATGATTCCATATGCCCACACACCTACGATCATCGCTGCTTCCGGCAGATTGGAAAACCTTGCCAGCACGTTACAGCCCAGTGCCACCCCTGCGGCAAACAGTAAACCTCCTTTTCCCCGGGACAGTCCCAGATACAGACAGATCACGGAGATCAGGAAAAATATATAGGTCACATAATTATAAAAAGATCCCGTAGGGCACCAGCAGAAGCTTACTGCTGTAAATTCGCCCAAAAAGGCAAGCCCGGCTGGTATCTTCAGCACTTTTGTACAAAAATAATAGCCCAGAACCGCCAGCAGACTGATGCTTAAGCCCGTGTAAAAATTCATGCCGATCAGCGTCTTCGCTCCGGGCAGCAGACTAAGGCAATGTCCGATGACAGTGGTCAGATAAGTGGAAAACAACCACATGGGATCCATATGCCTGGTTCCCATATATTCAAAATTCGCATAGCCGTAGCCGGTATCCCACAGATCCAGCCCCCAGGCAATATGCCGCAGGGGATACAGTACCAGAACAGCCACGAATACGAACTCCCAGAATCGCCTATGACTCTGACCGCCGGTTCCCGCTATTTTATTTTTTACGTTATCTGTCACTATGATACCTCTCTTTTGAACATATTATCTACTGCCTGGATTTTTTCCGTAAGCACACGATAAGGACGAATGTGCAGGAATATCTTATGCAATCCACCACAGATATTTTTGCGGATAACATCTACCAGAATTCCCAATACAAATACCACGATCACTGCGATGACAGTCCATAAAAGCAACGATACGGCACCGTCTATGCGATCCGAGCCCAGCCACTTCTGCCATGCATAACGCACCCCAAGGTTCTCATGCAACAGATACACCCCTAACGTATAGGGTGCGATCTTCACCGCCACGCTGCCGATCTTCCCCCGGATATCACTGTCCAGGAACAGGCAAAACAGCCCAACGGAAGCTAAGAACGGGAATATATGATTATATTCATAAGGAATCTTCAGAATCAGTTCCAGGCTGCCGGTGCGCTGATAAAATAAATGCAGCAGCATTGCCTCTCCGAAAGTTCCGATGACGCCGATCAGATACAGCAGCAGCGCCCGGGATTTTTTCTGTAAAAAAGGAATTCCGAATCTGCGAAGATAAGCGGCTGCACAAAACACGCACAGATACCAGATGCAGTCATAGCCCTTGCCATCCTCCTCCAACCGGAAGGGCAGAATGGATTTTATCAGACAAAATGCAGCAAATAACAGCACCAGAGTCACCTGAAACTGCTGCTTCGTCATCCGTCTGAGCCCGATTCCCACGAAGGGTAACAGGATATATAAAAATACATACGCTGTCAGGAACCAGTAATGCCCCATGGTCACCGGGAACAATAATGTCAGATAATAATGCGTACTCACTTCCGCCGCGGGAACGATCCCTGTCACCACCGCCAGCACACCGATGCCCACAGAATACAGCCACAGCTGCAGCCACAACGTAAGCAGCCTGCTCAGTTTAAAAGAGCTTTCGCATAAAAAGTATCCACTGATCATCATATACACATTCACGGCTACGATACAGAATGCTTCCAACAGCCAGGCTGCCATATCCTGCACTGATAAAGGCACTGTCAGATCCGGCAACAGTCCTCCCTTGCCCAGATAGTGCAGCACCACGACCATCATCATTGCCACACAGCGCAGTACTTCCAGATTTGCCATACGT
>OMDL01001396.1_pt1 | contig 12591 bp, 10 predicted proteins | sample 1674081 | NCBI WGS metagenome assembly OMDL01 (sample SAMEA103958139, study PRJEB25191) | human gut metagenome | biome: human-associated habitat [ENVO:00009003]; feature: intestine environment [ENVO:2100002]; material: feces | place: Germany | collected 2013/2015
CATCGATGATATTTTTCATCACCGTATAATGGGGAAAAAGGTTAAAATTCTGGAATACCAGTCCAAAACATTTACGGATCTTATGTAATTCCGCCTTCGATGCATATTCGCACTGTACTCTGCCGTTTTTATCCGTTTTCTCTGAAGCTGCCGTCTGCCCTAAATAGATCAGCTCACCACCGTCCATTTTTTCCAAAAGCGTTGCACAGCGAAGCAGTGTGGACTTTCCGGAACCAGAGGGACCGATGATGGAGACCACCTCTCCCTTTTTCACGGTCAGAGAGATATCCTCCAACACTCCGTTTCCATCAAAGCTTTTTTTCACATGATTCATTTCTAAGAGGATTTCGCCGTCTGTCTGTTCCATATACGATACTCCTGTCTGTCACCTATCTGTAATAAGATGTCTTCTTCTCCAGGTATTCCATGAAGGATGCCACAACGAGATTAAAGATATAATAGAATACACCTGCCGCCAGCAACGGAACCACACTGGTCTGTGCTGCTCCGATCTGCTTCGCGACTGTAAACATCTCCGCGATGGAAATGGTAAATGCCATAGAAGTATCCTTGACTAATGTGATAGTCTCATTGGTCACCGGCGGAAGCACCCGCTTCACCACCTGCGGCAGAATGATCTTCACGAAAGTCTGTGCCTTACTGTAGCCCAGTACCTGCGCAGCCTCATACTGTCCCACCGAAATAGATTCGATCCCCGCACGGTAGATTTCCGCAAAATATGCTGCATAGTTGATCACGAATGCCACGATCACCGCCGGGAAACGATACCCCGTTCCCACGTGCATGCGGAACACATAAAAGGGTGCGAAATACACCACGATGATCTGCAGCATCAGAGGGGTTCCTCTCATGATGGATATGTAAATTTTGGAAATAATGCGGATCACCTTACATCCCGACATTCTTCCGAAGGCTACGATTAACCCAAGAGGAAGGGAGAATAAAAGGGTCAGTACAAATATTTCCACCGTTATCAGAAAGCCCTCTGCCAACTGGGCACTCATGGTCAGCAAACTCATGAAATCTACTCCTTAATTATCCTGACTTACATCAATTATCTTTTGTTATTTACCGAGGCAGACACTGTCGGTCAGTCCCCACTTTTCAGCGATCTGTGTGAAAGTACCGTCTGCTGCCATCTCATCGAGGGTCTTCTGCACGGTATCTCTTAACTCATCGTTACCCTTTAAGAAACCAACGGCGTACTGCTCTACTGCCAGCTTGTTGTCCTCACCCTGCAGCATAACGAACTTCCCTGCTTCTCTCTGGGCGATCTGGTACTGTGCCACACCGATATCGATAGCTACGGCATCTACCGCACCCTGCTCCAGATCCATGAATGCGGTGTTATAATCCGCATACTCGATCAGCTGTGCAAAGGAATCACGCAGTGCAATGTTATCACTGTTCTCTTCATCATTCAGTGCAGCCAGTGCGGAAGAATCCTTCTGTACCGCTACAACCTTGCCTGCCAGCTCTTCCTTATTCTGTACACCGGAAGCTGCTGCTACGACGAACACCTGACTGTTATCCACATAGGGCTCGGTCCAGGTGTAGGCATCCTCTCTGCCGTTCATGGTGAACCCGTTCCAGATACAGTCAATGGCTCCGGAAGAAAGCTCCATATCCTTTGCATCCCAGTCAATGGGCTGCTTTACCAGTTCCCAGCCCTGTCTCTTGCATACTTCCGCTGCCAGATCCAGGTCAAAGCCTACATATTCTCCATTGTCATCACGATATCCGTAAGGGGGAAATTCCGCATCAAAACCTACGGTAAATGTCTTATCAGATCCTTTAGAACCACAGCCGGTAAGAACACCTGCTGCCATGCTGATTGCCAATAATGCCACTAATACTCTTTTCATAATACATCCTCCCGTTCTGCCACTCACTGTTGGCCGCATTGTATACTTTAGCATGGTAAATTGCTAACACGGTGTCATAGTAACATAACGGGAGGGTCTTGTCAATTCTTTATCGGTCGTAACGCTCCACCATCGAGAGAATTTCCTTTGCATATCTGGGGTATGCTGCCGCTACATCCTTCACTTCGTTCCTGGCGGTCTCCGCCACCTCCTGGTTGTAATCCATCTGTTTGCGGAGCGCCTGTCTTCTCTGAATGAGTTCATGTCGGATTTCCACCATTTCGCGTTTATCCAAAAGAGCTGCCGTCTGACCGATCCAGCGTTCCGGCATCTGTACCCGATAGTTAGACAGCTGTTCCACCAGTTGCTTCTGGTAATATTCGATCTTGGCTTCCGCCTCCGCGAACTGTTTCCGTTCTTCCTTTTCATCCTGGTACATTTTCCACAGCTTTTCCAGTCTGGCTGCACTGTCCGTATTATATTTCAGATACAGATATTCCATCAGCTGACAGTTGTTCACATACCGGATCTTTACTTTGTTCTGCAACTGGATCAGTTTATTGATGGTCTTCTCCACACGCTGCAATTCCCTGTCACTGTCCATGTATTTGATACACACATAGGAGATTGCCACTGCGCCGGCGCCTACCGCCAGGAAATATCCCACATAAGTATCCATTTCAAATGCAAACTGCAGAACAGCCAGCATGATCACGCACACGATCAATGCCGTCAGGAAGATCACCGCCATTCCCCTCTGATTGTTCATCAGATTCTCCAATTCATTTCTGCGATATTCATAGGCATGCCGTTCTCCATCCAGTCGATGCAGATCCTGTCGTACCAGATTGCCGTATTTTTCGCCTTCCCGGATCTTCTGAATCCCTTCTTCGATCTCATCTTCTCTTTTACGGATGGCATAATAATCCGCATCTTTCATCCGGTTTTTCTTCTCACGATATTTACTGCATTCCTGTTCCAGCGCAGATATTTTACCTGCGGTACGGTTGATCTCCCCTCTCTGCTGTGCAGGTAACGCCTCAATCTCTTCCATATCCGTCAGGTACGATGTTACCAGTGTATATTCCCCGGTGAGCAGATCGATCTCCCTGGAAGCTTCCGTTATCTGCTCCAGGCAGTTCACAATGTAACGCTTCCGCTGATCTTCCTCTTCAAAATTTACACCGTTACGTGTATAGACCACCTGTTCCCAGTCATCCTCTTCCACCGGCTCTGTTTTTTTCTTAAAAAAGCGTTTCCACCACACCATAGTTTTCTCCTGTCCGTTCTGGTCCTGTTATATGCTGACACTCGTCCGATAACTGTTTTTCAATGCTGTGATGAGTCTCTCATTTTCCGCATCGTATTTCTGTCTGTCATTTGCGCGCCATTCTCTTCGCAGTTTCAACTGCCGGAATTCCGGCTGCTGTTCCCATTCTCTCCCGAATTGTTCCATACTTTTCTCCAGTTCCAGAGATTCTGTATAGAATTCCGGATTTCGGGCCGCAAATGCCACATAAGCATCTTCTGTAAGCTCCATGCGTTTTGCCGCAAGATAAGCATCCAGATGGCTTCTGTCCGGATCCGCCTGCCATGCCTCACGAAAATACTCTGCCGCCTTATCATAAAGCATCAGTCCGGTAAGGGCCACGCCTTTATTATGCAGGATCGCCGCCCTGACTTTTCCGGCCGGGAGCTCTCTTCCTTCTCTCTCCAGATCACTCCAGGTTTCCAATAGCATATCATATCCGCGAATAGCCGCGGCATATTTTCTTTTTTCCACCATATAGTCGATCTGGCTCTTACGTTTCTCCAGGTTGCTGAGTCCGGATCCCTGCTTCAGCACCTGTGCGACTGCCTGCAGCTCTTCTTCCCCATAGATTCCCACATACTGCAGAATCGTCAGCACGAAAACACTCAGTGACCCCTGTTTATGTACCATGGGGTACAATTGCTTTGCCAGCTCTCTGACCCTGCATTCCTCTCCGATCCAGTCCACCAGTTTATCGTTCATGATAGACATATCCAGAAGAAACGCATTTTCCTTCAGGCAATAACACAGTTCCTCCATGCAATAGACCCGGATCTCCAGTCCTTCTATATTATAGGCTGTTTCACAATATTCACCTACACACAGACTTGCCTTCATTTCCATTCTCATCTCCATCCATCTTCATCTCCGGTCAGAGTTCGATCTCTTCCTTCCAGATGTGATGTGTTGCAGCACGAAATGTGCCAAATCCCAAATCCTCCAGTTCCACCTTGAGGTGCGTGTCATCCCGCATTTCCACGCTGATCCGCAGGCGGATGATTCCCTCCTGTAATTCTTCCGGTACGATTCTGGCGATCCGGTTCCCCTTGCCGGTCAGGGAAGTGATCAGGATCTCCACAGCTCGTCCCTCCAGCAGATAGAATTCCATGGTATTTTTGGCTTCATACCAGTTGATTCCGGCATCCAGCAATGCCTGGTAGGATACCTCTCCCCGCCTGAGAACCTTCATTCCGATATTGGATTTGAGTTTATCTTTTCCCAGAAACACATGATTTTTACCGGTTTCCCCGGGAGTCAGTCTCTCCATCATGCCATAACAGGCACCCTTGCTGAACAGATTATTGCCTTGGAAAATTCTCCTCCCCTTACACAGATAGCGCAGGGATTCCTTCATCCAGTCCCGGGAAAAAGCTTCACCGATCAGATATACCGAAGATATCATCTGATTTTCACACAGTTTTTTCGCGATCTCCTGCATTTTCTCATCGGATTCCGGTACCGGGAAAGGAAATTCCCTCTCCTCCATATATGCCACTACAGGTGTGGTATGCCGGTTGCATTCCATGCAGTAGGTACGTATGGAAGCATCTCCATATTCGCATAATATCGTCTTATGCCGCCACAGTTCCTCCGGCTGGTACAGATTATAGTAATAAAAGCTCTCCACATGACTTTGGAAGCAGATCTGATCCGTCTTCAGATGAAGTCCCTCTGTGGCTGCTGTCAGCACTTCCAACATCCGATGATCCAATTCTTCGCAGGTGATCATCAGGGCACCGATACGTTCCGTATTTGTCACCTGAGATAAAAGGCCCAGACTTCGTTTCAGGAAAAGCGTCAGCAACGCCACCGGATCAATCGGTGCGCCGTCGATCTGCACCGGTTCTCCGTCCCTGGCCAGCTTCAAAAGGTTCTCCACCAGAATTCCTTCTTCCTCCCCGGCATATCGTATTGCTTCGCTTCCGTAAAACCACTGGTTGACTCCCTGTCTCTTACTGAGCGCCAGCGGAATGGTATAGACCGAAGATCCCGCTACGGAAGACAATGTTCTGATCTCTTCCTCACTACCCGTAACATAGCAGCTGATCTGCGCATATTTGTTGCCAAGATCATATCCGACGATTACTTTTTCGCTTCCCGGCAGTCGCATCTTCCTTCCGCCTCCTCTCTGTGGTCTGTCTGATCTTACTGCAGAGTGAACAGTCTGTGATCCAGATATTCTCTGCGGTAATATTCCTCCAGAAGATGATCCAGTGTATCATCATCCTGCAGCGACATACTGATCATCATATCATTGACAATCTCGTATTTACTGTCTGGATTATCATTCATGATATCACTCTTCTGTAAGCTTCCGCTCTCCGTCAGTTGTTCTCCGTTTGCGGATTCTTCCATAATATAATACTGAATATTCTCACCAAAAAAGAGCACAAACTCTTTGAAAAATACTCCACTGTATACTTCCTGCATGTATTCCGACAGATAATCCTCCGCCTGTCCGTTCTCATGCAGCATCACATAATGAATTCTTGCCCGGACACCGCCTCTGGTATGATACTCCACAATGGTCTTGTCCTTTAGTTCCTGCAGCTCGGGAAGGCAGTCCTTATATTCCCGGAAAAAGTTCAGATGAATATGCTCTTTCATCATTTCCTGCAGGAAGTCCCGGATCAGCAGCTCATCTTCTCTCTCCAGCCTGTCTCTGTTCTCCGCATAGAATTTCAGATATGCCAGTTTACAGATTCTCTGTGTCTCTTCCCCCCGCAGATAGCAATTACGGATTTCATGAAAAATGTATTCCTCCGTCAGTTTTTCTCTGCAGAAGTAATCATAAGAGCTCTGGATCAGAACCGCCTCTTCGATCTCCTGTCCGGCTCCCTGGGATACGTAATAGCGGAAAATATCCAGCCGTTCTCCCACAAATGCACCGGAAAACAACATTTGTACCAGAATTTTCTCACTGAGTTCATAGCAGTCTACTTCAAAAGATCTGGCTGCTTTCCAGATATCACGCAGCTCTTTCGTCGTTCCCTGTACATAATGAGACAGATACTCCAAAACATTTCCGTTGTATTTTCCTCTGCGAAAAACAGACAATGCCGCCGCATATAAGGCAGGTTCTCCATCATGTACGGACTGTGAGATCAGCGCATCCGTCAGGCGCAGCAATATTTTGGCTTCCGCAAAATACGGTGTATACCGTTCGATCCACTGATATGCCTTCTCATAATTCCCCCGCAGTATCAGGAAACGAAGTACGGTCTCCCTCTGTTCCACCGTCAGATGTTCTCCATCAAACTCCTGCAGATATTCATCCAATGCCTGCACATCATCGGCATCAAAATAAGCCTGCGCCAGCTCTACCGCTATTTTATGCCGCAGCTTCGGCTCCACGGCATCGGATGCCGCAAGTCTTGCCATACGCATTAACTTTGCGGAAGGCATAGCTTCTTCTCCTCTGTCATTTTGTGCAAAATACAGATCCAGTTCCACAGTATCCGGCACATAATGTTCCAACAGCCGCAGATATTTTCCGGGCACCAAAAGCTTTTCCAGCGTGTATTCTACATTTTTCAGGAATCTGTTCCCATAGGCATCCTCAAATGCAATGGTATAATCATTTCCGTAGATTGCCACCCATGCGATACCGTTCTGCAGTAAAGTCTCCGTCATTTTCAGGTTGCCCGGCTGACCGACGATCACCTTGCGTATTCTGTTATCTTCCACCCGTACCAGATGTGCAAACAGAAGACGGGAAAGGGGCTTTGCCATTGTCTCCGTCACAATCGCGGGTGTCAGGAATCCCTGATACAGCACCGCCAGATGTCTGTTAATGTGCTGTTTCTGAATCTGATCGATGACAAACCGTTCGATACGCGGTTCGTAATGTTCATACAATTCTTCGTATTCCGCCCTGTGTTTCAACAGATACGCATATAAAAAGGCACTGTGTTCGTAATCCAGGTTGTTCTGGAACGAGAAATACATCAATATTACCTTCGGCAGTTCCGTTACGGAATCCATATCTGTCGAGGCCATATAATATTCATACAGATTGGTGATCCGCAGATGGCTTTCCACACCCTTCTCATACCAGCCAAAAGCATCCGTACCGGTCTTGCCTCCTTTGATCAACAGACTGCAGATTTCCTGCAGGATACGTACATCTTCTTTTTTCCCATATACTTTTTTCAGAATTCTGCACAAAAGCGGCGAATATTCCCGCACTCTGCCTGACAGATACAGAAGCTGCTCTAACAGGCTGTCACTGATCGCCTCCTGTCTGGCGCCAAAATGCAGCACCTGCAGTTCAAAACCGTTCAGCTTCCGCAGCAATGCAGGATTGCTGTTCAGAAGTGCCAGTGCCTCCAGATAGATGACCGGACTGGTACATCCATACTGATATTGCTTCTCCAGGAACAACCATTTTCCGGAAGCAGACCGGTTATACTCTTCCGACAGATACAAAAGCAGCCACGCCACCCGCCATCTGGTCCTGTCATAGCGATAGATCTGCTCCACCTGTTCCGCCATCTGCCTGGTATACTGGGGATCTCTGTGGATCAGTGTCGTCAGATACAGATAATATGCCCACAGATCCCCGCCGGCAGCTTTCTGTTCCTCCAGCATATCCGCTGCATGATCCAGGATCCAGCCGGCTTCATTGTATCTCTCTTCGGTAATCAGAAGTTGTGCCTGAAACAGTCTGGCCGATGCATCCCGTTCATCCATAGTCACCATACGTTCCACCAATTTGCCGGTCTCTGCCAGCCAGGTACCTGTTCCGATCTTACGTAATCTGAAATCCTCATAATATTTCATGATCTGTGCTCTGCACTGCATATGACTGTGGTCCGCATGCCGCACCGCCGTCATATCCCCCAGCTGTACCGTCACCGGGATCTCCAGCGACGTATAAGCATTGTATATATAGATCCTGCCGAAATTTTTACCGGGCCTGCATATACTGCTGTCGATATAGACCGGGAGTCTGCACCGGTTTCCCAGAAAATCGTCATCACTTAATGTTTCTTTTTCTGTGAAGACAAACTCTCCCTCACATTCGATCTGTAAATCGGTATATCCCCAGCCGTTTCTGACAATATTCAGGCTGTTCTCCGTCACCCCGTAATTACCTTCCGCTCTGGAAAGCTTTTTCACCAGTTCCTTTTCCTCTATCAGAAACTCTATCTGCTGCTTTTTATTGATACAGATCAGAAATTCCTCCACGTTCTGCTCATTGCCCTCATAGGCGGACAGCATACGATAGCAGCCATAAAAATGTTCATCATTCCCCTGGAACAGACGCCGGAAATCCGGATCATAGAATAACCGTACCGCTTCCGCCCAGTTACTTTTCGCCAGATTAGCAAAATGAAACAGATTCCTTATGGTACCGATGGAAGAATTCAATACGCCATGCTCCACGGTCACCACGAAAGGCAGATTGTATTCTCCCCTGTTGCTGACTACAGAAAAAGAGCCCTTCACCACATCCCCTTCCTCCAGATTCTCTCCATGGAAGCAATAAAAAATTTCTGCATCGGAGCCGGTAAACTGGTCTGTTATGCATTCCATCAGCAGATGGTCCGATATTACAGATCCTTTTACATAGCCTTCCGATGCAGAAAGGATGTGAAAAGAGCCTTCGTACGCTGTTCCCTGAGACAGGGAAATCTCTATTTTAGAGCAGGAGAATTCCAAAGAACCATTCTCATAATCGAAGTTTCCTCCTAAAATTCTATCAAGTATCTCCTGCATGTACCTTCACCCGTTCCCTGTTGTCAATTTGGATTTATTATACCAAATTTCGTACGTAAGGGCAAGGTGCCATACCTGTTAGTCCAGGTTTAATTTTTTATTCATGATGTAATAAGATACTCCGTACATGATCGCTGCCAGGAGCAGGCTGGTGATCACATTAATATCGTAGGCCGAATTGGCACTCACCGAGATTCCACTCTGACTGCTCATGACATTTGTACCAAACATGAAAGCACTCTGTACCGTGCTGCCGATGATGGAAGACAGGATCGTCACTCCCGCATAGGCCAGGATTCCCATGAACCCTTTATGTTTAGAAGACAGCTGACCGATCGTCAGGGCTCCGAACAGAGTGACCATAGTAATGAAAGGTCCTACTACATAGGTTAAGAGCAGTGTGATCCCATAATGCAGCAGATTGATTCCCATCTCGTCTTCATATGCTCTGCCAATCTCATAAAAAGCATCCGTCAGGAATTCCCAGATATTCCCATTATATTGTGTCATTACACCACTCAGTTCACCAACATTTAAAAGTCCTGTCATCAAAGACACGACCAATGCCATCACTGAGATACCAATGCCTATCGTAAGGAACAGATACCAGGCACCGGAGACCAGTACCTTGCTTAAGAACAGTTGGTTTGCCGTCACCGGCAGAGTATGGGACAGATAGCCTTCATCCGTATACATGCTGCGGTAAAAACGGATTCCCAGGAAGATCAGCATGCCCCAGGTGGACGCCAACAGCATGATCACATACAGGATCAGTGTTGCCACAAAGGAAGAGACTACAAACCAGCTCTGTGCCGCATTTATATCATTGCCGTCCACAATTTCCGTTACCAGTCCTCCCGGCATGCGTAATACCACGCAGCCGATCACGGTGACTACAAACATTCCAAGAAGCATCAGTGTACCTGCTCTCCAGATATTTTTCCATTCATATTTCATCAACTTTCCTAACATGCGAACACCTCCCTGAAGTAAGCATCTACAGACTTTCCCTTCTCTTCTCTGATATTGTCAACAGAAGTATACAACACCAGCTGACCGTAGCGCATGAAGATCACTTCATCCAGTACCTGCTCCACATCCTCGATCAGATGGGTGGAGATCAGTACCGTAGCTTCGGGATTGTAGTTGTTGATGATGGTGCGCAGGATATAATCTCTCGCTGCAGGATCCACACCGGCAATCGGCTCATCGAGAATATACAGGCTGGCATTCCGGCTCATCACAAGGATCAGCTGTACCTTTTCTTTTGTACCTTTGGATAAGGTCCGCATCTTCACCGTTGGGTCGATTCCAAGGCTTTTTAACATTTCTTCTGCACGTTCCCTGGAAAAGTCCGCATAAAAGTCCTGAAAATAATCCAGGATCTCCCTGATCGTCTGATTCATAGTCAGGTATGTGCGGTCCGGGAGATAGGCCACCTTACTCTTAGTCGCCGGTCCCACGTTATTGCCATCGATCAGAATGGTTCCTTCCGTCGGTGTCAGCAGACCGTTCAGTATTTTGATCAGGGTCGTCTTACCACTGCCGTTGGGTCCCAGCAGACCAATGATCTTCCCCTTGGGAAGACTTACGGTCAGATGATTCACGGCCACATTGGTGCCGTATTTCTTGGTTAAGTTCACGATTTCCACCAAATTATTCATTTATTTTCCGCCTCTCTTGATTGTTTACCGGAATCCCCGGTCTCTCAGGACTGCATTTTAGCCACGAGCTCTCTGATCTCCCCGGTGTCATACCCCAGCTCCTGCATATTGTCTATAAAGTTCCTCATATGACCGGCTGCCAGCTTCTCCCTCGTATTGGAGATCAGTTCCGTATTCTCCGTAACCGTTCTGCCGCTGGTCCTCTGCGTCATGATCAGACCACTCCGCTCCAGTTCCGCAAATGCCTTCTGCATCGTGTTCGGATTCACCGCTGCCACCGCCGCCAGATCACGGACGCTGGGGAGCTTCTCTCCCGGCTGATATTTTCCGGATACGATTTCCCGCTGGATCCGTTCTACCAGTTGCGCATAGATTGGCCTGTCAACATCTAATTCCCACGCCATTCCTATCATCCTTTCTTAATAATTTTCATTTCGTTTTTACTTTTTCATATCTATTGTTTTGTTGTATTATTTGTATAATACAATAGTACGACATTCTTTGCATCCTGTCAAGAGGCTTTTCTTTTATAACAGTCTGGGAAAATTTCTTTCAAAAAACAGGAACTCCCGATTGGAAGCAGTATCTGCCTCCAACCGGGAGTTCTTGTTTTTACCGATATTGAAACAATGAACAGATCATTTCCAGATTGCTGTCAGGACATGTTCTCCTGTCATTTGGACAACGGTATCTGCGGTGATCGTCTGTCCGCTGTATTCCCAGCCGGCAAAGATGCTTCCTTCTTTGACCGGTTCCGGAAGTGTGCCATAGGTCTCACCGAAAGTCACCTGCTTGGATTCCGTGACCGCACCGTCTGCATCCGTGCCACCGTCATAGTCAAATTTCACTGTGAACTGTGCCGGTATCCAATGCGCGGTCAATGTCATATCGCCGGTAACTTTTTCCGACTGGAAATACCATAACACCGTCTCGCCTTCCTTTTCCGTATACCATCCGTCAAAGGTGTATCCGGGCTTGTAAGGTGTCTCCGGCTCCGTAATGAACTCACCGTAGCGGATCTTCTGTGCGGGCACTTCGCTTCCGCCATCCGTATCGTACATAATGTTGAATCCACCGCGTACCGCGAAGAAAATGATCATTCCCACGATCACCACGATCAAAACACCGATCAGGCCGTCCAAAATGCGGATGGGGACATCCTTGCTTCCGTAGATACCGCGGCCGAACCATTTTCCCTTCGGGCGGACCGCCTCCTGTGTCTGTCCCGACATTTCTGACGATGCGGTGACCTCTGCTGCCTTTTCTTCTGTATTCTCTGCTGTCACTTGTTCCTGATTCATAATCTTTCCTTTTCCTAATCTGACATAAGCAATTTCTTCATGCTCATATTATTTTACTCTCCACGCAGAAAACATCCTTTGCCTGCAGGCAGGCGCGGATGTTTTCTATGTGTGTGTCTTATATCATTACTTTCTTACCAGATACTTTCTCATATCGATCGCACAGGCAACCAGAATGATAAGTCCCTTGATCACATACTGCATGTTCATGTTGATGGACAGGAAGTTCAGTGCTACGAAGATGATTCTTAAGAGGAATACACCCAGTACAACACCGCTGATCTTACCGGTACCACCTACAAAGGATACACCGCCGATAACGCAGGCTGCAATAGCATCACACTCATAGTTCAGACCAGTGTTGGCGGTATTGGAACCGATACGGGAGGACTCGATGAAACCTGTCAGACCGTACATAGCACCTGCCAGAGTATGCACCAGAATGGTAGTACGCATTACGTTAACACCGGATACCTTCGCTGCTTCCGGATTGGAACCGACTGCGAACATATTCTTACCGAAGGTTGTCTTGTTCCAGACGAACCACATAATGATAACAATGACAGCTGCCAGCCATACATAGTTGGGAATGGCGATTCTTGCTCCGCCGGCATTAAAGGATACTACGCTTCCTTTTACCACATCATTGAAATGCTGATCCAGACCGGACAGAGGCTGGCCGTTATTGCCGTTGATCATGATATACA
>OMDL01001401.1_pt1 | contig 12568 bp, 9 predicted proteins | sample 1674081 | NCBI WGS metagenome assembly OMDL01 (sample SAMEA103958139, study PRJEB25191) | human gut metagenome | biome: human-associated habitat [ENVO:00009003]; feature: intestine environment [ENVO:2100002]; material: feces | place: Germany | collected 2013/2015
GGCTGACGACTTGATTATTTTATCACAGAAGTGATTTTTTGTCAAGCACTTTTTTTCGAAGCGTTTCGAACGTTTTGAACTTGGATCGCTTCAAGTTTCTCGGAACAAACCGGAACTTCTCGGCGTCTATTGGTTCTTTTCTTTCGCTTCTCAGCTGGGACTTCGGAAGTCATTCTTTTGTCTCAGCGCTTGGCGCTCAAGTATAATACCATACATCCGCCCGTTTGGCAACCCCTTTTTTCAACTTTTTTGCCCTTTTTTCTCGGTTCGGCCTTTTTACCAGTTTTTTTGCGCGGAACTTGCATCTCCTTTGACATGATGGATACAACAGTTTATTTTTCTGTTTTCTCTCCCTATATAATGTAATAATATAAGGCCTGCGTATAGATATAGGCGGATATTACGGCCCGGAATGCAGATACTTTTCTTGTGCGATTTGTCAAGCCCTCCGGCCTCAAATTTTGCTCTGAAAATCTTCCTGGATTTTTGGCGAAAGCGACGAAGCACAAAATGTAGTGGTTTTCCCATTGACATATCACTAAATAGTGATATCATAGAATTACATTCCAATGAACGCATTTCAGAAGATCTGCGGGCGGCTCCTGTTCCAGGAGACGCCCGTTTGAACTGCGGCAGAAAACCACAACGCGACAGAAAGATGGAGGAACGCCATGAAGATCATCAAGCGCAACGGGTCCGAGGTCCCGTTCGATATCACCAAGATCATCACCGCTGTTACCAAGGCCAGTGATTCCGTGGGCGGCAAGAGCCGCCTGACCCGCGAGCAGATCAACCAGATCGCCGACGACGTCACGGAGCAGTGCCAGGCGCTCAACCGCGCCGTCAGCGTGGAAGAGATCCAGGATATGGTCGAGAATAAGCTGATGGACATGAAGGCGCACGACATCGCCCGCCATTATATCACCTACCGCTATATCCAGAGCCTGAAGCGCCAGACCAACACCACCGATGAGCGCATCCTGAGCCTGATCGAGTGCCAGAACGAGGAAGTCAAGCAGGAGAACGCCAACAAGAACCCCACCGTCAACAGTGTGCAGCGCGACTACATGGCCGGTGAGATCTCCAAAGACCTGACCGCCCGCCTGCTGCTGGACCCGGAGATCGTCAAGGCGCATCAGGAGGGCCTGATCCACTTCCACGATTCCGACTACTTCGCACAGCACATGCACAACTGTGACCTGGTCAACCTGGAAGATATGCTCCAGAACGGCACCGTCATCTCCGGCACCTATATCGAAAAGCCCCACAGCTTCTCCACCGCCTGCAACATCGCGACCCAGATCATCGCGCAGGTCGCATCCAACCAGTACGGCGGCCAGAGCATCAGCCTGACCCATCTGGCTCCCTTTGTGGACGTCTCCCGCCGGAAGATCGCCAACGAGGTCGAGGTCGAGATGGAGGGTCTGGATGTCTCCGCTGAGCGTAAGAAGGAGATCGTCGAGCGCCGCCTGCGCAATGAGATCAACCGCGGTGTCCAGACCATCCAGTATCAGGTCGTCACCCTGATGACCACCAACGGTCAGGCCCCCTTCATCACCGTCTTCATGTATCTGGGCGAAGCCCGCAACGCACAGGAGAAGGCCGATCTTGCCATCATCATCGAGGAGACCATCCGCCAGCGCTATCAGGGCGTCAAGAACGAAGCCGGTGTCTGGATCACCCCCGCCTTCCCCAAGCTCATCTATGTGCTGGAAGAGGACAACATCCGCCCCGGCACCCCCTATTACTACCTGACGGAGCTGGCCGCCAAATGCACCGCCAAGCGGATGGTGCCCGACTATATCTCCGAGAAGAAGATGCTGGAGCTGAAGGTGGACAAAAACGGCGAAGGCCACTGCTACACCTGCATGGGCTGCCGCAGCTTCCTGACCCCCTATGTGGACCCGGAGACCGGAAAACCCAAGTACTATGGCCGCTTCAATCAGGGCGTCGTCACCATCAACCTGGTGGACGTGGCCCTGTCCTCCGGCGGCAACTTTGACAAGTTCTGGAAGATTTTTGATGAGCGTCTCGACCTGTGCCACCGCGCCCTGCAGGCACGGCATAAGCGTCTGCTGGGCACCCCCAGCGACGCCGCCCCCATCCTGTGGCAGTACGGCGCACTGGCCCGCCTGAAGAAGGGCGAAAAGATCGACAAACTGCTCTTCGGCGGCTACTCGACCATCAGCCTGGGGTATGCCGGCCTGTATGAGTGCGTCAAGTATATGACCGGCCGCAGCCACACCGATGCCGGTGCAAAGCCCTTTGCCCTGAGTGTGATGCAGCACATGAACGACAAATGCAATGAGTGGAAGAAGGCCGAGAACATGGACTACTCCCTCTACGGCACACCGCTGGAATCCACCACCTACAAGTTCGCCAAGTGCCTGCAAAAGCGGTTCGGCATCGTGCCCGGCATCACGGACAAGAACTATATCACCAACAGCTACCACGTCCACGTCTCCGAGACGATCGACGCCTTCACCAAGCTGAAGTTCGAGAGCGAGTTCCAGAAGCTTTCGCCGGGCGGTGCCATCAGCTACGTGGAAGTGCCCAACATGCAGGACAATCTGGAAGCCGTCATGAGTGTGCTTCAGTTCATCTACGACAACATCATGTATGCGGAACTGAACACCAAGTCCGATTACTGCCAGTGCTGCGGCTACGACGGCGAGATCCGGATCGTAGAGGACGACGGCAAGCTGGTCTGGGAGTGCCCCAAGTGCGGCAACCGCGACCAGAACAAGCTGAACGTCGCCCGCCGCACCTGCGGCTACATCGGCACCCAGTTCTGGAACCAGGGCCGCACCCAGGAGATCAAGGATCGGGTCCTGCACCTGTAACCCTCTCAGGCGCTTTGCGCCAGCTTCCCCCAAAAGGGGAGCCATTGGCAACCGACAAAAAGCATCATCAAATGGAAAAGCAAAGCAGTGCGCTCTGCTTTCAGGTTTCATCCGTCATGAACTACGCTACCATCAAATATTACGATATCGCCAACGGCCCCGGTGTGCGCACCAGCGTCTTCGTTTCCGGGTGCCGCCATCACTGCCCCGGCTGCTTCAATGCGGTGGCCTGGGATTTCGGCTACGGCAAGCCCTTCGACAAGGCCGTCCGCAACGAGATCTTCGCCTCCTGCCAGCCGGACTATATCGCCGGGCTGAGCCTGCTGGGCGGCGAACCCATGGAGCCGGAGAACCAGCGGGAGCTTCTGCCCTTTGTGCGGAACTTCAAGGCCCTCTACCCCCATAAAACGGTCTGGTGCTACTCCGGCTACACCTGGGAGCAGCTGACCGGCACGGAGCCCTGCGCCGCCCGGTGCGAAGTCACCGATGAACTGCTGGCCCTGCTGGACGTCCTCGTGGACGGCCGGTTCGTGGAGGCTCAGCACGACATCACTCTGCGCTTCCGCGGCAGCTCCAACCAGCGGCTGCTGGATGTGCCCCGGTCTCTTGCCGCCGGGCAGCCCGTGTGGTGGGAGGACGAACAGGTCTTTGCGACCCACACGATGTGATCTTACAAAAAAGCAGACATGCCGCCGTTTCCGGTGTTGCATGTCTGCTTTTTCTATGCCTGTTTCAGGACCTTTTCAAACTCTGCTTCCAGTGCTTCGTTCACCGCGCGGACGGCGGCCGGGTCGGGCTTGACCGCCTGCCGGTCGTAGGTGAACAGGCCGTTCACCTCGTCCTCCACATCGCTGACCTGGGTGTACACCAGGGCCGACAGCCCGTTCCGGAGCTGCGGGAGCACCGTTTCCAATTGCAGTTTCCGGTAGCGCCCGGTCAGCTCGGCGCGGCTCCTTGCCGTGCCGTAGCCGTAGGTCCTGCGGGGCGGCTCGTGGCCGGGCATCGGCCAGGCGATGCCGCCGTATTCGCTGAGGGCAACGGTGCGGCGGCCGGGCCGGAGATGGAGCGGATAGAAATAGTTGTGGCGGGAGTCCACATCGCCACCGCCCTGGTCATACCACCCGCTGGCCTCGTCCACCAGACGGTCGGGGTCGAGGGTGCGGAGCGTTTCGACTGCCTGCGCGGCATCGAACTGCCCCCATCCCTCGTTGAAGGGCACCCAGCAGCCGATGCAGGGATGCCCCCGCAGGGCCTCCACCGTTGCTTCCAGCTCCCGGCCGTATTCTTCCCGGCTGGCCTCGCTGCGGCGGCTCAGCAGACCCCGGAGGGCCGCTGTGTCGGGCAGTTTCCGCAGCAGCGGCTGCAGCACGTTGGTCAGGTAGGTCACGAACCACAGCCGGTACGGCTCGCCGCCGTTCACCATATCCTGCCAGACGATGAGGCCCAGCTTGTCGCAGTGGTAATACCACCGCTGCGGCTCGATCTTCGCGTGTTTGCGCAGCAGGTTGAAGCCCAGTTCCTTGATGGTCTGCAATTCGTGCACCACCGCCGCGTCGGACGGCGGGGTATACAGGCCCTCCGGCCAGTAGCCCTGGTCGAGCAGACCGTTCAGCAGGAGGGGCCGGTCGTTCAGGCAGAAGCGCAGCACACCCCTTGCATCGGGCGCACAGCTCCACTTCCGCAGAGCGAAATAACTGTGCACCGTGTCGAAGCTCTCTTCCTCCCCCTGGGTCGTACCGACGGTCAGGTCGTAGAGGAAGGGGCTGTCCGGGCTCCACGGGAAGAAATGCTCTTCCGGGATGTTCAGCGTCACTTCGCCGTCCCGGTCGGTCTCGTCGCTGCCCCAGTCCTCTGCGATGGTCACGCCGCCGGCCCGCACCACCGCCCAAAGGTTTACCGCCCCGCCGGGCTTTGCCGTGCGGGCCCGGACGGTCACGGTCCGGGCGTCGTAGTCCGGGGTAACGGTCAGCGTCTCGATGTAGTTGTCCGGCACCCGCTCCAGCCAGACGGTCTGCCAGATGCCGCTCTGGGCCGGGTAGAACATCCCGCCGGGCCGGAGCGTCTGTTTGCCCCGCGCCTGCACCCCGGCCCCGGTGGGGTCCTGCACAGCCACCCACAGGCGGTTGTGGTCGGCGTTCAGGGCCTCGGTGATGTCGAACGTAAAGGGCCAGTAGCCGCCCCGGTGGCCGCCCACCAGATGCCCGTTGACCTGCACGGCGCAGGCGTAGTCCACGGCACCGAAGTGGAGCAGCACCCGGCCCCCGGAACCGGCCGGCGGGGCAAAGCTGCGGTGGTAGTGGAGCCACTCGCCGGGCTGAAGGGTCCGCCCCACGCCGGAAGCCCGCGTCTCCGGGGAATAGGGCACGAGGATGTCGCCCTCCCACTGCCGGGGCAGCTGCGCCGACTTCGTGATGGCGAACTGCCACAGACCGTTCAGGGATTCGAAGCTGTCCCGCCGCAGGGCAGGGCGCGGGTATTCCGGCAGAGGATGCTGCGTTTTGGTCATCGTGGTCACCGCTTTCTGGCGTTTTGGCCTGTTCTGCCCCCATTCTAGCACAGAAAAACAGACTTGTATAGCGGCTTGCCGTATATCCCGCCGCCGCAGCGCATACAATGCTTCCAGAACCAAACAAGGGTGGGAGGCATGGGCATGTTTGTGGTAACGCTGAACAAGACAAGTCTGAAGAAGGTCGGCATCGGGGCCATGTGCTGTGCGCTGGTGGCGTTCAGTGCGCTGCTGGGGCGGTACATCAGCACCCGCACGGTGGCGGTCTCGGCCAGCGGAAACAAGATCGAGAGCGCACAGGACATCCAGACCTGGTTCACCGGCTACGGCCTGGATGTGGACGGCGCATCCATCACGGCGGATAAGGTCAAGATCCCCCGCAAGTGGGACGACAGCTTTTCCGCCTTCAATGGGGTGGTGCAGCAGAGCGGGCTGGACCTGACCCGCTACAAAGGGAAGACCGTCGAAAAATGGACGGCGCTCATCCCCGCCGCCAGCAAGGGCGACCTGAGCCAGTACGGTGTACTGCTGGTCTACCGGAAAAAGGCCATCGGGGCCTATCTGCTCGAAAAGCCCTCCGGCACCGTGACCGGCCTCAAGGACGCCCAGAGCGCCGCCCTGGCCGAGGAGCAGCAGGCCGAGCAGGTCTCCGGTGAGGATTACAGCGGCGACTGGGGCGAACGCCACGACGAAGAGCTGGGAGCTTCCGACCAGGCCCAGCAGACCTCTGGCGAGGACTTCAGCGGCGACTGGGGCGAGCGCCACGACGAGGAGCTGGGGGCTTCCGGGCAGGCGCAGCAGACTTCCGGCGAGGACTACACCTACACCGACCTTCCGCTGGATGCCGAGGGGTATCCCGTCGAATAACCTGCGTTGAAAATTTTCCACCAAAAATTCTGTGGAACTATACCAAAAAAGTTGCATGAAAATCAGCGAAATGGGATAATGAAAAAACAGCGAATGAGGTTTATAATATAAGTAGTGTATCCCGCAGCAGGATTGGGCTGCCTCCGGCGCGGCCGATGGCCCCGGAGCATGATGAAGGGGATACCCAGTAAGGAGAAATGATCATGAAGGAATTTCAGTACACTGTCAAGGATGCCTGCGGCATCCACGCACGTCCCGCCGGCCTGCTGGTCAAGGTCGTCAAGGGCTTTTCCAGCACCGCCACCCTCGAAAAGAACGGCAAGACCTGCGACCTGCGCAAGCTGATGGCTCTGATGGGCATGGGCGTCAAGCAGGGCGAGACCGTCACCGTCAAGGTCGAGGGCGAGGATGAGGAGGCTGCAGCTGCAGCCATCCAGCAGTTCCTGACCGAGAACGTCTGAGGACAAGCGAGCCAAAGCCCTTGCGGGACCTTCCTGCGGGGGCTTTTTCGCACATCTGAAATGAGAAGGAGATATGAACGATGCAGGTAGGTACCGGTAAAAGCATCCTGAACGGGATCGCCATTGGCAAACTGAAGCTTTACAAGAAAAAGGCCGCCGTCATCTCGGCCGCCGACGTCACCGACACCGCCGCTGAGGAAGCCCGCTTCGAAGACGCCCGCGCCAAGGCCATCGACCAGCAGACCGCCCTTTACGAAAAGGCGCTGGACGAGGCTGGTGAGGACATCGCCGAGGTGTTCAACATCCATGCCATGATGCTGGACGACGACGACTTCGTGGACGCCATCAAGGAGATCATCAACGGCCAGCACAAGTGTGCCGAGTACGCCGTCAAGACCGCCGGGGACAACCAGGCCGCCGTCTTCGCCGCCATGGATGACCCGTATCTGCAGGCCCGCAGCGCCGACGTCATCGACATCGCGCAGGCCATGCTGGATATCCTGCAGGGCGTGGACAACGCCACGCTGCAGGGCACAGAGCCCAGCATCCTCGTGGCCGAGGATCTGGCCCCCTCTGAGACGGTCCGGATGGACAAGAGCCTGCTGCTGGGCTTCATCACCCGCGAGGGCAGCTCCAACAGCCACACCGCCATTCTGGCCCGCAGCATGAACATCCCCGCCCTGATCCAGTGCAAGGAGATCCAGGATGACTGGGACGGCAAGATGGCCGTGGTGGACGGCTACAACGCCTGCGTGTATGTAGACCCCACCCCCGATCTGCTGGAGAGCCTGACCAAGCGTCAGCAGGAAGACCAGAAGAAGCTCGCCCTCCTCTCCGAGCTCAAGGGCAAGCCCAACACCACGCTGGACGGCAAGACCATCAACGTCTTCGCCAACATCGGCGGCATGAGCGATGTGGGTGCCGTGCAGCAGAACGACGCCGGCGGCGTGGGCCTGTTCCGCACCGAATTCGTCTACCTGAACTGCAAGGACTTCCCCACCGAGGACTACCAGTTCGAAGCCTACAAGCAGGTGATGGAGAGCCTGGCCCCCAAGAAGGTCGTCGTCCGCACCTGTGACATCGGTGCCGACAAGACCGTCGATTACATGAAGCTCGACCATGAGGACAACCCCGCCCTGGGCTACCGCGCCATCCGCATCTGCCTGACCCACCGGGACTTCTTCAAGACCCAGCTGCGGGCACTGCTCCGCGCTTCGGCCTACGGCAACATGAGCATCATGTTCCCCATGATCTCCAGCCTGCGGGAGCTGCAGGACGCCAAGGCCGTCCTCGAAGAGTGCAAACAGGAGCTGACCGCTGAGGGCAAAAAGTTCAGCAGCAGCATCGAGGTCGGCACCATGATCGAGACCCCCGCCGCCGTCCTCATCGCCGACGATTTGGCCGCCGAGTGTGACTTCTTCTCCATCGGCACCAACGACCTGACCCAGTACACCTGTGCGCTGGACCGCCAGAACGCCAAGCTGGAGCCCTTCTTCGACCCGCACCACCCGGCTGTGCTCAAGGCCATCCAGATGACCATCGAGGCAGGCCACCGCCACGGCATCTGGGTCGGCATCTGCGGCGAGCTGGGCGCGGACACCGCCCTCACCGAGACCTTCCTCCGGATGGGTGTGGACGAGCTTTCCATGAACGCCAAGAGCATCCTGCCCGTGCGCAAGATCATCCGCAGCGTCAACCTGAGCAAGCCCTCCGCCAAGAACATCTGAGTCCCGCGTTTTCCTGCATCCACAGCCCCCTCTGCGGCCCCTTTCCGCCGCCTTGGGGGCTGTTTTCTATCCCATCGTTTCCGGGCAGACACGACCGAATTTCATGTTTTGCCGCCGCAACAAGCCGCGCTTTCATCCCGAAACGCTTCCCAACACGAAAGCAACATGCTATACTAGGTGCAAGTCATTCTGCCGCCAAATTTATCGTATCAGGAGAGATTGGCATGACCCAATTATTGATCCGTTTGTTTATCCGGGACCCGGACGACACCCGCGACCCCGCCGTCCGCACCGCCTACGGCAACCTGGCCAGCTTGGTCGGCATGGCCTGCAATCTGCTGCTCTGCATCGGCAAACTGGTTGCCGGCACCCTGTTCGGCTCCATCGCCATCATGGCAGATGCTCTGAACAACCTGTCGGACGCTTCGTCCAACATCGTCAGCCTCATCGGCTTCCGGCTGGCCGCCAAGGCCCCGGACGCCGAGCACCCCTACGGCCACGCCCGGTACGAATACCTTGCCGGGCTGGTGGTCAGCGTCACCATCCTGGCCATCGGGCTTTCGCTGGGCAAGGAATCGGTGGTGAAAGTCCTCCATCCCACACCCGTCATCTTCAGCTGGCTCAGCATCGGTGTGCTGGCCGCTTCCATCGCCGTCAAGCTCTGGATGAGCCGCTTCAACCGCACCGTAGGGCAGCGCATCGCCTCCGAGACGCTGCTCGCCACCGCTGCCGACAGCCGCAACGACGTGCTGACCACGAGCGCCGTCCTGCTCTCCACCATCCTGTGCAGTGCCACGGGCTGGAACATCCTCGACGGCCTCATGGGCGTGGCGGTGGCCGCGTTCATCCTCTGGTCCGGCTGGGGCCTCGTGATGGACACCCTCAGCCCGCTGCTGGGCGAAACGCCCTCGCCGGAGCTGGTGGCGCACATCGAGCGGACCGTCATGTCCTACCCCGGTGTGCTGGGCGTACACGACCTCATGATCCACGATTACGGCCCCGGCCACCAGTTCGCTTCGCTCCACGTCGAGTTCCCGGCTGAAAGCGACCCGCTGACGGCCCATGACGTCATCGACAACATCGAGCGGGATTTCCTGAAAAAAGACAACCTGCAGGTCACCATCCACTACGACCCCATCGTGACCTCGGACGCCAAGGTCGGTGTGCTGCGCACCCGCCTGACGGAGCACCTCCGCCAGCTGGACCCGCAGCTCTCCATCCACGACCTGCGCATCGTCCCCGGCGACACCCACACCAACGTTCTGTTCGATCTGGCCTTCCCCGCCGGGTACACCGGCGATACGGACGCCGTCATGGCCGAGATGTGCCGTTTCGTCACCGGGCAGGACCCGAACTACAGCTGCATCATCAAGCTGGAGCAGAGCTATGCCGCTGTGCCCCAAAGCCCGAAATAACATCATCAGGGGGAAGTATTTATGTTGAACGAGACCTACCGCGGGATGCTGGCGCACAAGAGCGTCATCCGCGAGACCTTCATGTACGGCAAGCAGCGCGCCGCTGAGATCGGCTATGAGAACGTCTTCGATTACTCGCTGGGCAACCCCAGTGTGCCCTGCCCGCCGCAGTTTACCCAGGCGATGCAGAACCTGCTGGAGACCGAAGGGCCGGTAGACCTTCACGGCTACTGTCCCAGCCAGGGCGACCCCGGTTTCCGCACCGCCGTGGCAGACCACCTGGCCAAGACCTTCGGCCTGCCCTATGCGCAGAAGGACATCTTCCCCACGACCGGTGCCGCCGGTGCCATCGCCCATGCCATCCGCGCCGTGACCCAGCCCGGCGACGAGGTGCTGACCTTCGCCCCCTATTTCCCGGAATACGGTCCCTACGTCGCGGGCACCGGGGCCTGCCTCAAGGTCGTGCCGCCGCAGGCCCCGACCTTTCAGCCGAACCTCGACGCTTTTGAGGAGATGCTGACCGAGCAGGTCGCCTGCGTCCTCATCAACACCCCCAACAACCCCACCGGCGTGGTCTACTCCGCCGAAACGCTGACCCGCATGGCCGAGCTGCTGACCGAAAAGAGCCGGGCCTACGGCCACACCATCTACCTCGTCAGCGACGAACCCTACCGCGACATCGCCTTCGACGGCAGACCGGTGCCCTACCCCGCCGCCTTCTACCCCCACACCCTCACCTGCTTCTCGTTCTCCAAGAGCCTGAGCCTGCCGGGCGAGCGTCTGGGGTATGTGGCGGTCCGCCCCGGCTGCGAGGGCGCAGACCTTCTCGTGGACATGATGGCCCAGATTTCCCGCTTCACCGGCCACAACTGCCCGCCCAGCATCATCCAGCGGGCCGTCAGCCGCTGTCTGAACGTCACCAGCGATCTGTCCGTCTACGAGACCAACATGAACCTGCTGTACGACAAGCTCAAGGCCCTTGGTTTCGAGGTCGAGCGCCCCGGCGGCACGTTCTATCTCTTCCCGAAGGCGTTGGAAGAGGACGCCAACGCCTTCTGCCTGCGGGCCCGCGCCTACGACCTGCTGCTCGTCCCCAGTGACAGCTTCGGCGTCAAAGGCTATGTGCGCCTGGCCTACTGCATCGACACCGAAAAGGTCGAGCGCAGCCTGCCCGCACTGGAACAGCTGGCGGCGTCCTACCGCAAATGAACCGACTTCCCCGGCGTACAGCTGGCAATGCCGCCGGGGTCGAAGATATCCGTCTGTTATGATCGAGAGGAAAGGGAAAGAACTATGGAAAAGATCAAGATGACGACCCCGCTGGTGGAGATGGACGGCGACGAGATGACCCGTGTGCTTTGGCAGGTCATCAAGGACGAGCTCATCCTGCCGTTCGTGGACCTCAAGACCGAGTATTATGACCTCGGCCTGCCCAACCGTGACGCCACCCGTGACCAGGTGACCCTCGACGCCGCCGAGGCCAACAAGAAATACGGCGTGGCTGTCAAGTGCGCCACCATCACTCCCAACGCCCAGCGGATGGAGGAGTACCAGCTCCATGAGATGTGGAAGAGCCCCAACGGCACCATCCGCGCTGCGCTGGACGGCACGGTCTTCCGCGCGCCCATTATGATCGACAGCATCAAGCCCGCCGTCAAGTACTGGAAGAAGCCCATCACCATCGCCCGCCACGCCTACGGCGACGTCTACAAGGCCACCGAGTTCCGCATCCCCGGCCCCGGCAAAGCGGAGCTGCGCTTCACCGGCGCGGACGGCACCCAGCAGTCCGCCACCGTCTACGACTTCGAGTGCGGCGGTGTCCTGCAGGGCCAGTACAACAAGGACAGCTCCATCCGCAGCTTCGCCCGCAGCTGCTTCAACTACGCGCTGGACCAGAAGCAGGACCTCTGGTTCGGTGCCAAGGATACCATCTCCAAGAAATACGACCACACCTTCAAGGACATCTTCCAGGAGGTCTACGACACCGAATACAAGGCCCGGTTCGAGGCCGCCGGTCTGGAATACTTCTACAGCCTCATCGACGACATCGTGGCCCGCGTCATCCGCAGCGAGGGCGGCTTCGTCTGGGCCTGCAAGAACTACGACGGCGACGTCATGAGCGACATGGTCTCCACCGCCTTCGGCTCCCTGGCCATGATGACCAGCGTTCTTGTCAGCCCGGACGGCAAGTTCGAGTTCGAAGCCGCCCACGGCACCGTCACCCGCCACTACTACAAGTACCTCAAGGGCGAGGCCACTTCCACCAACCCCATGGCCACCATCTTCGCCTGGAGCGGTGCTCTGAAAAAGCGCGGCGAGCTCGACAGCCTGCCCGACCTCGTCCACTTCGGCGAGGCCCTGGAAGCCGCCAGCCTCCAGACCCTCAACGACGGCATCATGACCAAAGACCTGTGCGGCCTTGCCGAGGGCATCACCCCCACCCCCGTGGACAGCCTCGGCTTCATCCGCGCCATCCGCGAGCGGCTGGAGAAGAAGTTCTGAGCCGCAGGAAGACTTGCATAAACAGAGCTTACATGCTACAATTAGAGTTAGCCATGTAAGCTCTGTTTTTTTGTGAATGGAGCCTGGTCTGCGAAAAAGAGACCTGCAAAAACAACTGATATCCGCTCAATCGAGCTGTTTATCATCGACATCATAAAAGGAGAAATCATAACTATGAAATTAGGTATCGTTGGCCTGCCCAACGTCGGCAAGTCCACTCTGTTCAACGCCATCACCTCCACCAAGA
>OMDL01001415.1_pt1 | contig 12479 bp, 13 predicted proteins | sample 1674081 | NCBI WGS metagenome assembly OMDL01 (sample SAMEA103958139, study PRJEB25191) | human gut metagenome | biome: human-associated habitat [ENVO:00009003]; feature: intestine environment [ENVO:2100002]; material: feces | place: Germany | collected 2013/2015
TGCTTCTTTTCTCAACTTTGTTCATTTTGCCTATTGATTTTTCTTAGCAGGTTTCCGATTTTTCAAACAAAAAAACGGTCAAGCTTTTTTCAAAACTTGACCGTCACATTGATATATTCATTTCTTCTTCCTCAGTTTGTTCCGATCCTTCTCTGATAACGTGAAAATCGTCCACGCCTGGGATAACTCCGAGCGTTCTCCCATTATCAAAGATACAATGCAGAGTGCCGGCGTCATCAACGTGATCGACCATGTCAAGAGTACCGGACTCAACAGGGAAAGGATCATCATTCATTCTGTCAAGGCAGATGCGAGTTCCTTCGGGATATCTCTGTCGCAGCCTTTCAACGTTTTCTTTATTGTAATACATTTCACATTCCTCCTGTCAAATTTATTTTCTCATCTGTTAATACAGCCTCTGCCACATTAGGATCACCACCTCTCTTAAAAAACAAAAAAGCCGATCCTATTGGTTTCTCTGTTTTAAGAGATACCAACAAAATCGGCAGATCCAATAAATTTGTATTGAAAACTTTGTGAAAGTTTTTTATATACAAATCGGCAGGCTTAGAGCAAAATATGCTCATAACTTGCCGGAATGCTTGACAATATTCAATTGTTGAGGGTTCAGATCCTTTTTTAACGAAAAAGCATCTACGGTTTTACACCTGAAAATTTCGCTCTCAAAACGCAAAAAAAGCTCGTAAATACGAGCTTTTCGAGGTGTGCATCTATTTTATTGCACAAGTATGGTGGGAGAAGGTGGATTCGAACCACCGAAGCTAGAAGCAACAGATTTACAGTCTGCCCCCTTTGGCCACTCGGGAATTCTCCCATATGAATGAAAACAAAATAATGGAGCTGGTGGACGGACTCGAACCCCCGACCTGCTGATTACAAATCAGCTGCTCTACCAACTGAGCTACACCAGCTTGTATTGCTTGATCTGTCGAACTGACGATATCTATTATATCATATCTCCAAGCACTTGTCAAGCACTTTTTATTTTGTTTTCATTTTTTTAATAAAGTGGTCGAGGCGACAGGACTTGAACCTGCGGCATCTTGGTCCCAAACCAAGCACTCTACCAAACTGAGTTACGCCTCGTAGTTGACGTTGCACACGGTGGGGAAAAGTCTCCAGCCACGGAAAAGTTCCAAGCTTTGTGTGCCTTGAGCTTCATAGATGTTTCTGTGAAGCATTTGTCTGCGTCATCAGACAGCTTAATTATTATACTCCCCAATGCCCGTTTTGTCAATAGGTTTTTTATCACTTTGTATACTTGCACAATTATGCCCCGCTTGAAAGCGATACAAATGTCATTCTTCAACAAATTATACCGTGATATCATACGAAAACATCAAAAATAATGTCCATAAAAGAGCCTTTTTTAAAAGAATGGTATAATTTGATGATATTTTGGTGAAACCTGTTGATTTTTAAAATGGTTTGTGTTATCATTATATTTAACAGATAATATTCGGGAGGAAAGTAAAAATGAAAACAAAGGAATGTCCTTTTTGCCATAAGGAAATATCCGAAGAAGCAATACTCTGTAAGTATTGCCATAACCTGCTTATAGACGAAAGCACGCCTGTTACGGAAGACAGCAAGCAGGAGGAACAGAATTTCACCTCTGCTGACGATGCTGACAGAACAAGAGTGTTCACAAAGCAGGAGGCACAGGAGTATGAAGAGAAAACAAGAGCTTTTACCGTGCCTAAACAGCCGGAAGAGCCTACAGAGTTTTTCTCCACACCAATAGCTGATAGCCATGATAATAATGACGGCTGTGAGAATTATCAGGATAATTATGATAATGGCGGCTATTCTGACGATGAAAACGATTATTCCGATGATGATACAGAGGATAACGATGACGCTTCCAGAAAGAAGCTCTTTGCAATTACTGCCACTATCACAGTGGGTATACTTGTGGTGGTCATTCTTGCTATAGTTGCAGGATATAAGATCTTCGGCTTTGGCGGAACAAATAATAAGACCACTACTACAAAGCCAAAAACAACTGTTTCCGCTGATGACGACAGTAAGGGAGGAGTGTTCGTCGATACCGAGAGCAGTGCAGTTTCTACTGACACAAATACCACTGCCTCAGATACAGAAACTACAACAACTACCACAACTAAAGCAGACTCAAAGCCTGACGAAACTACAACAACTACATCAGCCGAGAGCGGAGATTCTGCAAAGGCTGTCGCCGCTATCACAGCTCAGATAGACGGCAAGGTGTCTTCATATGAATACAGAACTGAGGACGCAGGCTTCATGTACTATTACGTCTTTACAGAAGACGGTCATGGCTACAGTGCCGCATATAATAAGGCAGACGGCTCAGTTGTACTTGTACAGAGCTACTGATTTTAAATAGAATATCACCGATTTTACAAAGTGCGTTTTCCTTGTGAGAACGCACTTTTTTTGTTTATACAAACGGGTTTTACATTGTGCATAGCAGCGTAAAGCCCGTTTTTGTGTGTAAATTCCTTTGCAAACATCTTACAATGACTTTACTTTACTTCGGTTACTGATTTTACAATGCTGATGTATCATAAGTATATCACCTGAATAGAAATAACATGAAGACCTGCACACAGGGTGCAGAGAGAAAAGGTGCAAATCAAAAAGCCCAAAGGGCAAGTATAAGAAAGAGGTTTTATATCATGAAAACAAGAACATCAAAACTGGCAGCGATCTTTACATCAGTTGCACTTGCAGCCACAATGCTCGCAAGCTGCGGAGGAAGCTCAGATAAGATCACAGTTATCTCCCGTGAGGACGGCTCAGGAACAAGAGGCGCATTCATCGAGCTGACAGGTATCGAGGAAAAAGACTCTAACGGCAACAAGACCGATAACACAAAGAAAGACGCCCTTATCTGTAAGTCAACAGACGTTGTGCTTACTCAGGTGTCAGGAGATAAGAACGCTATCGGCTACATTTCATTCGGCTCACTGAACGATACAGTAAAGGCTCTTAAAGTAGAGGGTGTTGAGCCTTCTACGGCAACTATCGAAAGCGGTGATTATAAAATAGTAAGACCTTTCAATATCGCTGTTAAAGACGGACTGTCAGACGCCGCTCAGGACTTTGAGAACTATATCCTCAGCTCAGAAGGTCAGGATATCATCGAAAAGGCAGGCTACATAAAGATCGACAAGAGCGCAGCAGCTTACGCTTCAAACAACGCTTCCGGTAAGGTAGTAGTCAGCGGTTCATCATCAGTAACACCGGTTATGGAAAAGCTCGCCGAGTCTTATCAGAAGGCAAACACAAACGTAACAGTAGACGTTCAGCAGTCAGACTCCTCAACAGGTATCAAGGATGCTATCAACGGCACATCTGATATCGGTATGGCTTCAAGAGATATCTCAGACGACGAGCTTTCACAGGGTATCAAGTCTGTAACTATCGCTCAGGACGCTATCGCAGTTATCGTAAATAAGGATAACGCAGTTGAAGATATCACAATGGACGAGATAAAGGCTATCTATACAGGCTCAAAGACAACATGGTCTGACGAAAGCAAATAAGCTATCAAGTTAATTCTCCATAAAGATTTGCACAAGACAAAACTTTGGGCGGCACAGCAAATTGTCGCCCCCTTTGTCTGAGCAAAAAACAAGTGAAAAATTTTCAGAGGTGATAATTACGTTGACGGAAAACACAGCGGTGTCAGCGAATACAGCCGCTCAGAAGCCAACAGCAAAACAAAGTTCCCACCTGCTTGAGAAAGCGATGAAAGCATTGTTTTTCCTTTGCGCCTGCGTTTCAGTTGCGGCAGTAATAGTAATATGTATCTTCATGTTCGCTAAAGGCTGTCCTGCGATCGCAAAAATAGGCGTGGGAAACTTCCTCTTTGGAACAGACTGGAGTCCTAGAAACGTCCCAGCTTCATATGGTATCTTCCCTATGATAGTCGGCTCTCTCTACTGCACTGCAGGAGCAATAATAATTGGCGTGCCGATCGGACTTTTAACAGCGATATTTATGGCAAAGTTCTGTCCTAAAAAGCTTTTCAAGTGGCTCATGCCTCCAATAAATCTTCTTGCAGGCATACCGTCCATTGTATACGGCTTTTTCGGCATGGTAGTTGTAGTTCCTATCATAAGAAACCTTTTCGGCGGAACAGGAAACAGCGTGCTTACAGTTTCCATTATCCTCGGTATCATGATACTTCCTACTATCGTGGGCATGAGCGTGAGCGCACTTAAAGCCGTTCCTGACAGTTACTATGAGGGCGCAGTCGCCCTTGGCGCAACACACGAAAGAGCAGTGGCAACAGTCGTTTTCCCTGCCGCAAAGTCAGGCATACTCGCAAGCGTTATCCTCGCAGTGGGCAGAGCAATAGGCGAAACAATGGCAGTCATCATGATAGCAGGAAACTCCACTATCATTCCACACTCTCTTATGGACAGCGTCCGTACCCTCACAGGCAATATCGTAATAGAAATGAGCTATGCCGAAGGACTTCACTATGACGCCCTTATCGGAACAGGCGTTGTGCTGTTCGTGTTCATTCTTCTTCTGAACCTTTGCTTTAACCTTGTCACAAACAGAAAGGATAAAGGGTGATAAAAATGTCAGACAGAATGAAAACCTATAAAACACACCCCATGTCATTGGTGTTCAATATCCTAACCAAAATAGCAGTTGTGCTTACCATAAGCGTGTTTGTTCTTATCGTGGGCTATGTGGTGATAAAGGGCGTTCCTTATCTGAAACCGTCCCTCTTCGCAAAGACCTATACCACCGAGAACGTGTCAATGCTCCCCGCTATCGTGAACACCTTTGAAATGCTTCTGGTGTCCTTGGCAATAGCCGCACCTCTGGGCATATTCTGCGCAATATATCTCGTTGAGTATGCAAAGAAAGGCAATAAATTTGTCAGAGTCATAAGACTTACTACAGAAACACTTTCAGGTATCCCGTCAATAGTCTACGGACTTTTCGGAAATATGTTCTTTGTGCTTGCCCTTAACTGGAAGCTCTCAATGCTCTCAGGCGCTTGCACATTGGCGATAATGGTGCTTCCGCTCATAATCCGTTCTACCGAGGAAGCGCTGAAATCTGTAGACGACAGCTTCCGTGAGGGCAGCTACGGACTTGGCGCAGGAAAGCTCAGAACTATCTTCGTTATCGTTCTGCCTCCTGCAATAAGCGGTATCCTCTCAGGCGTTATCCTTGCAATGGGAAGAATTTTCGGCGAAACAGCCGCCCTTATCTATACCGCAGGAACTATCGCTAAGTATGCAGGACTTACAGACTCAGGACGTACCCTTTCTATCCATATGTATTCACTTTCAAACGAGGGACTTTATATGAACGAAGCAAGCGCTACAGCAGTTGTCCTGCTGGCAGTAGTCCTGCTTCTTAACGGACTTGCGTCCCTTGTTGCCAGAAAGCTTTCCAAAGGAGGAAACTGATAAATGACACAGCCAAAACTGCAGGTGAAAAACTGCGATCTCTTTTACGGAGATTTTCAGGCTCTCAAAAATATAAACTTGTCCATAGCCGAAAAGGAAATAACCGCATTCATAGGCCCTTCAGGCTGCGGAAAATCTACTCTTCTTAAATCCCTCAACCGTATGAACGATCTCGTGGAGGGCTGTAAGATAACAGGCGATTTTACCCTTGACGGGGAGAATATCTATAAAGATATGGAAATAACCGAGCTTAGAAAGCGTGTGGGAATGGTTTTCCAGAAACCAAACCTCTTCCCGATGTCCATATATGATAATATCGCATACGGCCCAAGAACTCACGGCATAAAGAAAAAAGCCGACCTTGACGAGATAGTCGAAACAACTCTCCGTCAGGCTTCCGTGTGGGACGAAACAAAGGACAGACTTAAAAAGTCAGCCCTGGGTATGTCAGGCGGACAGCAGCAGCGTATCTGTATCGCAAGAGCACTTGCCGTAAAGCCGGAGGTGCTTCTTATGGACGAGCCTACATCAGCCCTTGACCCTATCTCCACTATCAAAATAGAGGAGCTTGCCACAGAGCTTAAAAAGAATTACACTATCGTTATCGTCACCCATAATATGCAGCAGGCGACCCGTATATCCGATAAAACAGCCTTTTTCCTCCATGGCGAGATAGTCGAGTTCGACGAAACTCAGCGTATCTTCTCCAATCCTAAGGAACAGAAAACTCTCGAGTATATCACAGGACGTTTCGGATAAACGCTTTGGAAATATAGGTGAAAGGAAGAAATATCTATGCGTGCGAATTTTGACAATAAGCTCAGCGAGCTTAACAAAAAGCTGCTTTCTATGGCAGCAATGACAGAGCAGATAATCGCAATGTCAATAAAATCTCTTGAAGAGCAGAATACAAAGCTTGCCCGTGAAACGGTGGAGTTTGACGCCAAGATAAACGAGGCGGAGCGTGAGGTAGAGAGGATCTGTCTTAACCTGCTCTTGCAGCAGCAGCCTGTTTTTGCCGAGGATCTCAGACGTGTGTCTGCTGCACTTAAAATGATAACCGATATCGAGCGTGTTGGCGATCAGTCAGCAGATATTGCAGATCTGAATATCCAGCTTATAAAGAAAAAGCAGAAATGGGATCTTAGCGACATCAGTGAAATGGCAAGAGCCGCCACACAAATGGTGAACGACGCTATCGACGCCTATGTGAACGACGACGAGAACCTCGCCCGAAAGGTCATAAGCTCTGACGATAAAATAGACGAGCTTTTTGTAAAGACCAAGGATAAGATAATCGACGAGATAGCAGCTGATAAAGCAAACGGTGAAAAAGCCATAGATACCCTTATGGTGGCAAAATACTTCGAACGTATCGGTGACCATGCGGTAAATATCGCAGAATGGGTGGTATTCTCCGTAACAGGCGTCCATAAAACAGAAAGAATCATGTAAAATATCATTATAAAAGGCGGAAATACCGCCTTTTTGCTCTTCTTGTACGATTTTACTCAGATTTTACTCAGCCTGATTTGTTATTTTACAATTATGTTGTATAATGTTCATTGTAAACATTGTAACAATAGTGTAAAATTATTATCAGGGAGTGTCAGTATGACGATTTTTAATGTTCTGACCCTTATAGGCGGTCTTGCAATGTTCCTTTACGGAATGAATGTAATGGGTAACGGGCTGGAAAAACTCGCAGGAGGAAAGCTTGAAAAAATATTTGAAAGGCTCACCTCAAACCCTATCAAGGCAATGTTGCTTGGACTTTCTGTAACAGCGGTCATTCAGTCCTCCTCAGCCACTACAGTAATGCTGGTGGGCTTTGTAAACGCAGGCATCATGAAGCTCCATTCCGCCATAGGCGTTATAATGGGCGCAAATATCGGTACTACCGTAACAGCGTGGATATTGTCTTTGTCAGGGCTTAACGGCGACAGCTTTATTATCAATATGCTCAAGCCGTCCTCGTTCTCGCCTATCCTTGCGATAATAGGCGTCGCAATGCTGACGTTCTCAAAAAACGATAAGAAAAAGGATATCGCATCTATACTCGTAGGCTTTGCAGTGCTCATGTTCGGAATGGACTCAATGAGCGGTGCAGTCGCACCTCTTAAAGACGTTCCTGAGTTCGCAGAAGTGCTTCTCTGGTTCAAAAACCCTATTCTGGGCGTTCTTGCAGGCGCACTTCTTACCGCTATCATTCAGTCGTCCTCAGCGTCAGTGGGAATCTTGCAGGCTCTCTCAGCCACAGGTGCAATAACCTTCGGCTCAGCGCTTCCTATAATTTTAGGACAGAATATAGGTACTTGCGTAACAGCACTGCTTTCATCAATAGGCACAAGCAAGAACGCAAAGCGTGTGGCAGTCGTACACCTCTATTTTAATATAATAGGAACACTGCTTTTCCTTACAGTTTTCTATCTGCTCAATGCCTTTATCGGCTTCTCGTTCGTTGACGGAGTTGTGGGCGCAAAGGAGATAGCTATTGTGCATACTATATTCAACCTGTCAACATCTATCATACTTCTGCCATTTATCAAAGTCCTTGAAAAGCTTGCCTACCTCACTGTCAAAGACAAAGAGGGTGAGGGAAATAAGGACAATATCGAAGAGCAGTTCAAGCTTCTTGACGAAAGATTTCTCCAGTCACCTTCTTTTGCAGTTGAAAAGTGCAGAGAGCTTACAAACCGCATGGGCGAGATAGCAAAAGAAAGCATAGACATGGCAATGAGCATCTGCGTCGATAAGTACGATAAGGAAAAGGCAGAGCAGATAGCCGCAAATGAAGCAGCTGTCGACCTCTATGAGGATAGACTCGGCACATATCTTGTAAAGCTTTCGAGCCGAGATCTTTCTGCAAAGGATTCTCAGTCAGTTTCAACTATACTTCATGTTATAGGCGACTTTGAGCGTATCTCCGACCACGCCATGAATATGGTGTCCGTTGCCGAGGAAAAACAGCAGAAGGATCTGAATTTCACATCACAGGCAACAGCCGAAGTAAAAGTCATGTGCAGTGCCGTAAGAGATGTTTTGGATATCGCCATGGAAGCCTTTGAAAAGCACGATCTGGAGCTTGCCACAAGAGTTGAACCGCTTGAGGAAGTGGTGGATAAGATAAGAACAAAGCTTAAAAACCGCCATGTAAAAAGACTTCAGACAGGCGAGTGTACCATAGAAATGGGCTTTGTGTTCTCCGATCTGCTCACAAATTTGGAACGAGTTTCAGACCATTGCTCAAATATAGCGGTCTGTCTTATACAGGAAAACGACGAAAGCTTTGACGTCCACGAGTATGTTCAGATGCTTAAAAATTCAGGCGAGGGCTTTGACGGACAGGTCAAACGCTACAGCGAGAAATACGCTCTGCCTGCTAAAGAGTTTTAACGAAAAGGGGTAAGATCTATGGCACTTATATATTGTGTAGAAGACGATGACGGAATAAGAGAGCTTATATCCTGCGCACTTAAATCGGGCGGATATGAGGTGAAAGCATTTCCAAAAGCAAAACCGTTTTATGAAGAGATAAGAAACAAAGAGCCTTCGCTGGTGCTTCTTGACATAATGCTTCCTGACGAGGACGGCTATTCCATACTTTCAAAGCTCAAAAAAGACAGCCATACTCAGGACGTCCCTGTTATAATGCTCACCGCAAAATCAAGCGAGCTTGATAAGGTGTCAGGTCTTGAAATGGGCGCAGACGACTATATAACAAAGCCGTTCGGCGTAATGGAACTGCTTTCAAGAATAAAAGCCGTTTTAAGACGTGCAGGCAAGCAGAATGCCGAAGCCGATGTCATAGAAGAACAGGGCGTATCCCTTGACGCTTCAAGACGTATATGCTCTTATAATGGTCAGGAAGTAGTTTTGACCTATAAGGAATTTGAGCTTTTGATGTATCTTATGCGCCATAAGTCCATAGCCGTGAGCCGTGATAAGCTTATGGAAATGGTCTGGGGCTATGAGTTTGCAGGGGAAACAAGGACTGTTGATATGCACATAAAGACCCTCAGACAAAAGCTTGAATCCGCAGGCTGTACGGATCTTATCAAAACAGTCCGTGGCATAGGCTACAAAATATAAAAATTTTCAGATAAGGAGGAACAGCATATGCAGAAAAAACTCTATAAAGTCATGACGATACTTGTTTCATGTACAGTGCTGTTTTTCCTTTTAGTAGCAGGCTCTCTTGGATATTCTACCTATCAGCGTTTCACTAAAAATGAGCTTAAATCCGCTGCAAAGCTCGTTGCCGCAGGAAACAATAAACCCTCAGAAATGGCTGATATTTTGGAAAGATCAGTAGAATATGATGTCCGTGTCACCTTCATCGACGCACAGGGCAGTGTAAAATATGACTCTGAGGCAGACCCTGCCGAAATGGAAAACCACTCAGACCGTGAAGAGTTCAAAGAGGCTATGGCAAATGGCGAGGGCGAATTCACAAGATTTTCCAAAACCCTTGGATATACTACATATTATTATGCCATAAAATATGACGGCGGTGTGCTGAGATTTTCTACAGATAAGGAAAACCTTGCAGGGGTGTTCCTTGCAGTGATACCAATGCTGGTGGTGTTCGCAGGAGGAATAATCTTTATCACCACCATAATCTCCATAAAGCTTTCAGAAAGCATGATAAAGCCGATAAATTCTCTTGTGAAACAGCTTGATCTGAGAAACGAGAATATCGGTCAGTTTGAAACGCCTTATGAAGAACTTGAACCTATCATAAAAAATGCAGACGTTCTTATGGGACGAATACATAAGAACATGAATAAAATAAAGGCAGAGAGAGAAAAAATATCACTTATCACTGAAAATATGGTTGAGGGCATGATACTTCTTGACGAGGACATGACAGTGCTTTCAGTAAATAAGAGCGCCTTGAAAATTCTCGGCAACAGCTTTGACCCTACGGAGCATACCAAAATTAATCATATGACCAACGATCAGCAGATAATAGGTCTGCTTGAAGAAGCCAAGGAAAGCGGTGCAGCAAAAGGTATCATCACAGAAAAAAGCCGTTTTTACCGTACCTTTGCAAATAAGGTCTACAGCGAAAATACCCTTGATTTTGGTATCATAATCTTCTTTGTTGACGTAACAGAGGAGATACAAAGCGAGCAGATACGCCGTGACTTCTCAGCCAACGTATCTCACGAGCTTAAAACTCCGCTTACCACCATAAAAGGCTTTGGCGAGCTTCTTGAAAACGGCATTTTCACCAAGGAAGAGGACGTGAAGAAATACGGCGGTATGATATATCGTGAAAGCGAAAGACTTTTGTATCTTATAAACGATATTATCAGGCTTTCCCAGATAGAGGAGCAGGAACACGTTTTAAACGATAAGATAGACCTGCTGAAAACCGCCCATGACGTAGAGGAGATACTCCGTCACAAGGCAGATAATAGAGAGGTCACAATGACCATTGAGGGCGAACCTGTTCAGATATACGGCAATCAGAGCTACATCACCGAACTGTTTTTAAATCTCATGGACAATGCCATAAAGTACAATCATGAGGGCGGAAGCCTGAATGTAACGGTCGGCATAGAGGACGGCAAAGCCGTGGCAGTGTTCAGCGACACAGGCATAGGCATATCCGACGAACATCAAAGCCGAATCTTTGAACGTTTTTACCGAGTTGATAAAAGCCGTTCCAAGAAGATAGGTGGCACAGGCTTAGGGCTTTCTATAGTAAAGCATATAGTCGCATATCACAGCGGTGAGATATCCCTTGAAAGCGAGCTTGAAAAGGGAACTACCATAACAGTGAAGCTGCCTTTCAACGAGCCTGAAACTCAGCAGGCTGAGGGAACAGCGGTAACAGAATAATAACCACGCCGTTCTGACGAGAAGTCGGAACGGCGTTTTTGTCAGGTACATGGTATACAAATTATTAAGGGGAAGGGCGATAAAGAAAGGACAAAAAAATCATCGCCGCAGGCGATACCATAATTCCTCATTCCTCACTCCTCATTCCTCATTTACCTCCCCCTGTTGCATTTTCTCCCCAAGTGTGCTATAATGACCTCAACAGACTTTATCTTATGGAGGTAACAAAATGTCAGAAGAAAACAAAAACGTTCAGGAAACCAAGGACGATAAAAAGGAAGGCAACGTCCTTGCAGGCTTCGTTCTCTACACAGACGCTAACATGGATTGGCTCAGATTTAAAAAGTTTCTGAAAGACGATTGGAACATCGTTCCGCAGGACGATGTAAAAGACAACGCTATGGTATTCAAGGTTGGCGATATGGTGGTCGCTTGCTCACTTATGCCTAACCCAGTTCCTAACAAGGAAGCAGAAAATGCGGCAAAGTATAATATTCTCTGGAAAGAGGGCGCAAACGAGGTCGCTAAGCATCAGGCTCATGTTATGCTCGCTGTAATGAATAAAACAAGCGCTGTTGAGCAGGCTATCCTCTTTGCAAAGGTGGCAAGCTCACTGCTGAAACTCGATAACGCTATTGGTATCTACAAAGACCCGACAGTTTATGAGAAGAATTTCTATGTGAACTTTGCCGAAACTATCAAAGATGGCGAGTATCCGATGCCTATTCTTATCTACACAGGTATGTATCTTGCTAAAACAGGTCTTTGCGCTTTCACATCAGGCATGAGATTTTTCGGATATGAGGAAATGGAGATAGTTGACTCTCCAAAACAGCCTAACGATCTGCTTGGATTTTTGCTTTCTATCTCCGAGTATGTGCTTTCTGAGGGCGTTGAGCTTAAAGACGGCGAAACTATCGGCTTCTCTGAGGAGCAAAAGCTCCCTATCACTCTGTCAGACGGCGTGAGCGTTCCGGGCAAGACCCTGAAAATAAAGTATTGATAAATACTATCAATGTTATTGTAGGGGAGCGGTGCAATTTCTGCTTTGCAGAAATCCGACGTCCCGTTTGTGCTTGCCCTTTCAATTTGTAAAGAATAAATTTTCATATTATTCTAAGCCGTACAATTTGTGCGGCTTTTTTTGTGCATAACCGAAAAACTTTCCGCAGACCTCTGTTTGTA
>OMDL01001423.1_pt1 | contig 12438 bp, 9 predicted proteins | sample 1674081 | NCBI WGS metagenome assembly OMDL01 (sample SAMEA103958139, study PRJEB25191) | human gut metagenome | biome: human-associated habitat [ENVO:00009003]; feature: intestine environment [ENVO:2100002]; material: feces | place: Germany | collected 2013/2015
AGCTGGCCGAGCCTGCGAGGCCTGAAGGGTCCCGACGGGCCTTGCGTGGCCGCCCATCAACGGGCATTCACCCACTAACTCCCGCGGCGGCCTGGGGGCAGGCCGCCCTACGTACCCCTTTTAAATTGGTTTGCAGGGAGGGGTCTTGACCCCTCCGCGGGGCGTCGGGGACGCCGCCCCCCTACAGCCTTTACCACTACCCTTTTGCCTGTTGTAGGGGGGGATTTATCCCTCCCGGCAAGGCGTTCCTCACACCTCGATCTTCTCATCCTCGGCAAAATCGCGTTTCGCGGTCTGGCCTAAAATCTCATGCCAGCGCATGGGCGAAATCCCATCCCCCGGGCGCTTCGTTGTCAGATTTTCCTCGGTGAAAACCTCACCCGCTTTGATTTCCCGGGCGGCCACAATGCTCTTGCGGGCAATGGCCTTGTTGGGGGCTTCGCTGGCGGTCAGGTGCTTGTGGCCGTCGCCGAGGGCGGCTTCTGCGTGGCGCACGGCCAGCACCATCGCCGCAAACTCGGCGGGGTCCAGACTGGCCTTCTGGTCGGGGCCGGGCAGGGATTTGTCCAGCGTAAAGTGCTTTTCAATGACCTGCGCGCCCAAAACCGTCGCGGCTACGTCGCATTCCCAGCCGGGCGTATGGTCGGACAGCCCCACCGGCAGACCAAACTGGTCGTACAGCTCGATCATGGCGGTCAGGTTCGCGTCCTCGTAGGGCGTCGGGTACTGCGTGTTGCAGTGCAAAATTGTCACCTCGGGGCAGCCGCCGTCATCCAGCACGCCCAGCGCATCGGTGATCTCATCCAGTGTGCTCATGCCCGTGGAGAGCAGCACCGGCGTTTTCTGCGCGGCCATGGCCTCGAGATACGGCAGGTTCGTGATCTCGCCGGAGGGAATTTTTAAAAGCGGCAGACCCAGCGTGCCCAGAAACTTCACGCTCGGCACGTCAAACGGCGCGCTTAAATACTGGATGCCGATGGAATCGCAGTATTCCTTTAATTCTTTATGCGCCTCAAACGAGAAATGCAGCTTGCGGATCATCTCCAGCTGGCTCTCGGCGGCATCGGTGGTCTGCTTCTGGTACTCGGCCTTCTCGGCAAATTTGCTGACCACCAGCTCGGGCACGGCGGTCTGATATTTTACAATGTCCGCGCCGCATTCTTTAGCAACGCGGGCCATCTCCTTGGCCATTTCCAGGCTGCCGTTGTGGTTGACCCCGGCCTCGGCTATGATCGTTACAGGCATAGGTAAAAACCTCCGGTTTTTATAGTGAGGAGATAGGAGATGACGCACCGGGAAGGCTTCGGCCTTACGGTGATGCTCTCTCCGCTCTCCTAACGCCTCTCTTTTCTACTGCTGATTCTCCAGCTTTCTTCTCATCTTCTCCAGCTCCTCCAGCTGGCCCATGTCCATCCAGCTGCTCTCGCTGATGGGATAGACGCCGACCTTCTCCCCGGCCCGGCGGTAGCGTTCGATCACATCGGGGAAACCGATCTTCTCGCCGTCGCGCATTTCCTCCACGACGCGCGGCTCCACCACGTAGACGCCGGTGTTCGTCAAAAAGTCCAGCTCGGGCTTTTCGCGCATGGCGGCAATGCTGCCGTTCTCGCCCAGCTCCACCACGCCGTAGGGCACGGTGTAGTGCTTGAACGCGCAGATCATCGTGACCAGGTTGCCGTGGGATTTATGGTACTCATAAATGTCGCCGAAGTCTACATCCAAAAGCGTGTCACAGTTCGTAAAAAAGAACGGTGCTTTGATTTTTCCTTTCAGCAGGCAGAGCCCGCCGCCGGTGCCCATGAACACTTCCTCGTCGGCAAAGTCCACGTTATAGTTCTTTTCCAGCTCATTGAAATAGGACTTGATCATGCCCTTTTTGTAGTTCACGATCATCGTGAAATTGTGGCAGCCGAAGTCCCGGAACCGGTCCATGATCAGCTCGGCAATGGGCTGCTCGCCCACGGGGATCAGCGGCTTGGGCAGAATTTTTGTGTACGGGTACAGCCGCGTGCCCAACCCGCCCGCCATCATCACAACGGGAATATCGACCTGCTTGCGGTTGTCCAAATCCAGGCCGTGGGCAAAGATGATGTCGGTGATGATGCCGCGCTTGTTCAGGACCGGCAGCGCGTCGATGCAATGCTCCTGCAAAATGCTGCGGGCCTTGCCGCGCTCGGACACCGAGACGCTCAGCGGATGATAGTTGGCCGCGTGGTCCACGGTCTGGTCCGGTGTGCCGCCGCGCAGGAAAAACTTGCGGATGTCACCGTCGGTGATGACGGCCTTCAGATGTCCCTCCGGTGCAATGAACAGGATGCGCTGGCCGGTCTCGTCCAGCTTGCGCAGCGTTTCCAGCACCGTGGCGGTGGGCGCAATAAAAAGTTCTTCTACTTTTATCAAGGGTGGTCCCCCTTTGCAATTACTTGGCCCCCTCTGCGAGGGGGCTCCCGCCGCAGCGGGTGGGGGAGAGAGCCTTACGGCTATCCGAAATATTTCGGGCAATGGCAAGGTTCTCTCCCTCCGGCCCTGCGGGGCCACCTCCCTCGCAGAGGGAGGCAAGGGCACTTACAGCCCCAGCACCGCTTCGATCACGCGGTCACAGTCCTCAAAGGACAGGTTCGTGGAGCAGGGCAGGTTGACAATGTACTTGCGGTAGTCCAGCGCCTTGTCCAGACCGTAAGCCTCGTTGCGGGGGTAGTCGGCCTGCTCATGGATGAGCGCCCACACCGGGCGGGTCTGGATGTGCTGCGCCTGCAGCTTCTCGATCACAGTGTCGCGGTCCAGCCCGGAATCCTTCAGATACAGGCTGAAGAACCAATGGTTGGAGCGGCACTCCCCCTCGCGGAAGGGCAGGATGCGCAGCCCCTTCACGCCGTCCAGCGCGGCCACATAGCGGTCATACAGTGCCTTTTTGTGGGCGATGAAGCCCTCGAGCCGCTCGAGCTGGGCAAGCCCTAAGGATGCCTGCACGTTCGTCATGCGGTAGTTGTAGCCGACCTCATCGTGCAAGAATTGCAGCAGATCGGCCTTGGCCTGGGTGGACAGATGCTTGGCGTGCTCGGCCCAGTCAGCGTGGTTGGACACGACCATGCCGCCCGCGCCGGTGGTGATGATCTTGTTGCCGTTAAAGCTGTAGCAGCCGATGTCGCCGATGGTGCCCGCAAACTTACCGGCAAACGGGCCGTCGGTGCAGCGGGTGCCGAGTGCCTCGGTGGCATCCTCAATGACGATGAGGCCGTAGCGCTTGGCTATCGCCATCAGGCGGGGCATGTCGGCCATGTTGCCGAACACATGCACGACCTCCAGTGCCTTGATGTGTGCGCCGGTGGCTTTGTTGTACAGCCTGCCGTCCCGCAGCTCGCAGCGGTTCACACAGAAATCCTCGACGGCGTCGGGGTCAATGCACAGGGAGTCGTCGCAGCCGATGAAGACCGGCTCCGCGCCGACATAGCGGGTCAGCGGGTTGACGGCGGCGATAAAGGTCAGCGTCGGGACGATGACCTCATCCCCGCGGGTGATGCCGGCGGCCATAGCGGCCAGATGCAGCGCGCTGGTACCGGCGTTGCAGGCCACGGCGCGGGGCATGCCCACGTAAGCGGCCAGCGCTTCCTCGAACTCCGTGACCTTGCCGCCGCTGGTGGAAACCCACCCCGACGTGATGGCCTGCCCGGCCAGCTCGGCCTCGCGCGCGCCGAAATTCGGAACCGAAAGAGGAATAAATTCAGACATGGTACTGCCTCCAAACTCTATCCTGGTGCCCGCCGTGCAGCGGCGGACGGAATTTTACAAATATTCTATTTTATTATACCGCGTTTGCAGGATAAGGGCAAGAAAAAGATGTGATGGACTTTCTGTATCTTTCCCCCGGGGAAAGCCCGTTTTCCCGTTGACAAACCTTCTCCCTTGCACTACTATAAATACTGTTTATAAAGTATAAAATAGGGGGTTTACCATGAAATACGGTTTTATCGGCTGCGGCAACATGGGCGGGGCTGTGGCGCGCGCGGTCTGCAAGGGCGCCGGGTCCGGCGATGTGCTGCTGGCCAACCGCACGCCTGCCAAGGCACAGGCGCTGGCGGACGAGCTCGGCTGCGCCTGCGGCACGAATGAGGAGGTCGCCGGCATCTGCGACTTCATCTTTCTGGGCGTAAAGCCCCAGATGATGGCCGATATGCTCGACGAGCTGACCCCAACGCTGGAGGCCCGCGCCGAGAGCCGCCCCTTTGTGCTGGTCACGATGGCGGCGGGCCTGTCGATGCAGCAGATCCGCCAGATGGCTGGCAGCGGCTATCCCATCATCCGCATGATGCCCAACACCCCCGTGGCGCTGGGCGACGGCATGATCCAGTACTGCTCTGACGATGTGGAGCCGGAAAAAATGGCCGAGTGGCTCACCGCCATGGCCCCTGCAGGCCGTCTGGACGCCGTGCCGGAGAGCCTGATCGACGCTGCAAGCGCGGTGTCCGGCTGCGGACCGGCCTGGGCGTACCAGTTCATCGAGGCACTGGCCGACGGCGGTGTCGCCGCAGGTCTGCCCCGCGCCAAGGCGCAGGAGTACGCCGCCCAGATGCTTTTGGGCAGCGCGCGGATGGTGCTGGAGACCGGCAAGCACCCGGGCGAATTGAAGGATGCCGTCTGCAGCCCCGGCGGCTCGACCATTCAGGGCGTGCGCCTGTTGGAGGAGCGCGCTTTCCGCGGTGCCGTGACCGACGCCGTGCTGGCCGCGTTTGAAAAGACAAAGGATTTGGGGAAGAAGTAAGGCCTTCCGAGAATGTAGGGGCGAGCATTGCTCGCCCGCAGACCTGACGGAAAAAAGTGCTTTTCCAGGAAAATACCCCGCACGGCAGACGCCTGACGGGCGAGCAATGCTCGCCCCTACAAAGCGGTTGCCAAACAGGAATAGAAAGAGAAATTTTATGCGTATCGTCGTTAAAGTAGGCACCAGCACGCTGGCACATCCCGGCGGGCTGCTCAACATCCGCCACACCGAGGATCTGGTCAGGGTGTGGAGCGATATTCAGAATGCCGGACATCAGCTCATCGTCGTATCGTCGGCGGCCACGGGCCTCGGCGCAGGCAAGCTGCAAATTGAAAAGCCCGGCGACCTTGTCACCAAGCAGGCTGCCGCCGCGGTGGGCCAGTGCGAGCTGATGTATACCTATGACCGGCTGTTCGGCCAATACAACCATACCGTGGCCCAGATGCTGCTGACGTGGGAGGATTTTGACCACGAAAACCGTCTGCACAACCTGCAAAACACGCTGGAACGTCTTTTGCAGCTGCACGCCATCCCCATCATCAACGAGAATGACCCCGTCGCCTGCGAGGAATACTCTTTGGGCGACAACGACACGCTGGCCGCACTGGTGGCCAAGTGCATCCACGCCGATCTGGTCGTGCTGATGTCCGACATCGACGGCCTGTACACCGCCGATCCGCATACCCACCCGGACGCAAAACTCATCCCGGTGGTCGAGGAAATCACGCCGGAAATTGAGATGCTGGCGGGCGGCGCGGGCTCGGCCCTGGGCACCGGCGGCATGCTGACGAAAGTCACCGCCGCCAAGCGTGCCACCGAGGCCGGTGTGGACATGATCATTACCAACGGTGCCCACGCCGAGGTGCTGTACGACATTGTCGAGGGCAAGCCCGTCGGCACCCGGTTCGTGGGCCGCAAGGCATAAGGGAGGTCTGACCCCATGACTACGCAGGAAATTTTGCATGCCGCGCAGGGCGCAAAGCTGCCGCTGGCGCTGGCCGACGCCGACACGAAGAACGCCGCGCTGGAGGCGATGGCCGTTGCGCTCATCGCCGCGCAGGATAAAATTCTGGACGCCAATAAGCAGGACGTCGAGAACGCCCGCGGACGGGTCAGCGACGTGATGCTGGACCGTCTGGCGCTGACGCCGGGCCGCCTGACCGACATGGCCAAGGGTATGCGCGAGGTCGCGGCCCTGCCCGACCCGGTGGGCGCAGTGCTTCGCAAAATTGTGCGCCCGAACGGCCTTTTAATCGAAAAAACCGCCGTGCCGATGGGTGTCATCGCCATCATCTATGAGAGCCGCCCCAACGTCACGAGCGACGCCGCCGCGCTGGCCATCAAGGCGGGCAGTGCGTGCATCCTGCGCTGCGGGCGCGACGCCTGGGCCAGCTGCCACGCCATCGTGGAGGCTCTGCGCGCCGGTCTGCGCAGGGTGCGCCTGCCGGAGTGTGCGGTGAGCCTCATCGAGGACACCTCCCACGCCAGCGCCAACGAGCTGATGACCGCGGACGGGCTGGTCGATCTGCTGATCCCCCGCGGCGGGACCGGGCTGATCCGCGCCTGCGTCGAGAACGCAACCGTGCCCTGCATCCAGACCGGCACCGGCATCTGCCATGTCTACGTGGACAAGGCCGCCGATCTGGAGATGGCTGTGGATATTGTGGAAAACGCCAAGACGAGCCGCCCCAGCGTCTGCAACGCCGAGGAGGCGCTGCTGGTCCATAGGGACGTGGCAGCGCAGTTTTTGCCGATGCTGAAGGCCCGCCTTGTCGATGCCCGCGCCGCTGCCGGCATCACCCCGGTGGAGCTGCATCTGGATGCGCGCGCCGCGGCCATCATCGACGGTGTGCCCGCCGCGCCGCAGGACTTTGACACCGAGTATCTGGATTATAAGCTGAGCGTGGCCGTTGTGGATGACGTCGATGCGGCCATCACCCACATTGCGAAGCATTCGACCCACCACAGCGAGGCCATCGTTACGGCGGACGCTGCGGCGGCACAGCGGTTCACGACCTGCGTGGACAGTGCGGCGGTCTACGTGAACGCCAGCACCCGCTTTACCGACGGCGGCGAGTTCGGCCTTGGCTGCGAGATGGGCATCAGCACCCAGAAGCTCCACGCCCGCGGCCCCATGGGGCTGGCCGAGCTGTGTACGTATAAATATATTGTGCACGGCAATGGGCAGGTCAGGGGCGGAAGCAGCGCGAAGATGAGCTGCTACACAAACAAATAAGGCTTCCCCCTTGGGGGAAGCTGTCAGCGGCCCCGTCCGCTGACTGATGAGGGTAGACCTTGCCGCTGTAGCCCGTTCACTGGCTGCTATGGCGGGCTTTGCCCTCATCCGGCCTCGGTCGGGGCCTCGGCCACCTTCTCCCGAGGGAGAAGGCTTCCATAACGCAAAAACACCTGCGTCCGAAAACGCAGGTGCTTTTATTTTATCCAATATTCATATCCACCGGCTTCGCGATCCCCTTGACGCTGCCGGAGCCTGTGTACTGCCATATATTGTGCTTGTAGCTGAAGCTCAGTGTATCGCGGTACTGGGCGATCCAGATGTTGTACTTGCTGATGTTCGCAAAGTTCAGCGCGTTATAGAACCAGCTGGCATAGGAGTAAACGCCCGCGCTGTACCCCGCGCTGCGGATCGTCTCGCAGAAGGCGACGGCGCAGGCCGTGCGCTCGGCGGCGCTCAGGGCGTTGGCGCGCCCGCCGCCGACACTCTCGGTGTCGTAGTAGACGCCCAGCGGCAGGCTGTAGCCGCTGACCAGGCTCAGCACCATGCTGGCCTCCTCGACGGCCTCGGCCTCGTTGATGGCCTGGCTGTAGAAGTAAACGCCGACGCGCAGGCCCGCGTTGATCGCGCCCTGAATGTTTCGACGATATGTAGAATCCTCGACCAGCGCACCGCTGCCGTAGCCGCGGTAGCCGCAGCGGATGATGGCAAACGTGATGCCGTCCGCCTTGACGGCGTTCCAGTCAATGCTGCCCTGGAACTTCGAGACATCAATGCCGCGGGCCGTGCGGTTCAGTGCGCCGTCCGCCGCAAAGGTGTAGACATTGCCCTGAATGACCTGCTGGCCCGTGACGGGCTGGTGGGTGGACGGGTCGTAATAATACGTTGCGCCGTCAATATCCTGCCAGCCGGTGTACTCGTATATCGTGGTGGTCGCGCTGGTCACGGCAAAGCCGTAGTTGGCCAGCTCCTGCACCGCAATGTTATCCGGCCAGCCTGCCGTCGGGTCGGGCACCTGGGTGGGTGCTTGCGTCGGAGCCGCTGTCGGGGCTTCCGTAGGGGCTGCTGTCGGGGCTTCCGTAGGGGCTGCTGTCGGGGCAGGCGTTTGCGTTTCGGCGGGGGTCTCCGTCGGGGCCTCGGTGGGGGCGGGCGTCGCCTCCGGGGTCGGCTCGGGCGTGCTCTCGGGGGTCGGTTCCGGCGTGGGGTCCGCCGGGACAGGGGTCTCCTCGGCAGCCGGGGCGGCCCCGTCGGTGTCCTCCTGCACGGTCACCGGCTCGTCCGCGCGGTGTACCCACGCCATGCGGGTGCTGGCCGCACCCAGCAGCGTGACGGAATCCGCCGCGCCGGGCAGCCAGGCCGCCGTGGGCGTGTTGGCAGCGTAGCTTGTATCGCGCATTGCGCCGATTAAATCCTTCGTGCCGTCCTGATAAACGGGCAGGTAGGGCGTCTCGGTGCCGTCGGCCAGCAGCAGATGACCGCTGCTGCTCAGCTTGGCCGTGTAGCTCGTCTTGCTGCCGGTCTCGGTCTTAGCGCTGTCGGCGTAGGTCACGGTGTCGGTGACCTCGTTGACGATGGGGGCCGACCCCGCGTTGCTGACGCCGGAGTCCTCGGCGCTCTCGTTGACCTGGCTGGCCTGAACGATCTTCTCTTTAACGGCCTTGACGTCCGCCTTGTAGACGACCTTTTCCTTGACCGTCACGGTCTGGGCCTCGGGCTGCGTGTAGCCCTCGATGGGCTGGACCGCCAGCGTGTAGTCGCCGGGGGTCACGTCCTCGGCCAGCGCGGTGCCGGTCTCGGTATCCAGTTCGTAATCCGTGGCATTGCCCTTGGCGTCGGTCAGCGTGATGGTCGCCGCCACGCCCAGCAGCGGGGTCTTTTCGCTCTCGGCGTCATCCTCCTTCGCGCTTTTGGACGGCGTCGGGGACGGCGAGGCGGACGCATCGGGCGTGGGGCTGGGCTCGGGGGCGTTCTCGACGTAGAGCGTCACACCGACGTCCTGCTGGATGACGCTGGCCTCCATCGTCAGCGGCTTGTCCGGCTCCGGCGTGGGGCTCGGCGTCGGGGAAGGGGTCGGCGTGGCCGCCGTCTCGGGGGTGGCCGTCACGATGGGCGTGGGGCTGGGCTCGGGCGCGGAGAGCGGACCGACGCTGGCCGCAAACGCGCCCAGGCCGATGCTGGCGGTCAGCACCACCGCCGTGCCGCCCGCGGCCAGCTTATACAGCGGCAGCCGCGCAAAGGTGCTGCCGGAGAAATACCGCATGGGGTTCTTCTTATTAAACATTCCTGTTCCTCACAGTTAAAAAGCGATAAACTACTACAAAATGAATCATACCACGAAAAAAGCCCCCGCCGCAAGTAGGCAGGGGTGAAAAATCGCACAGAAAAACGCCGAAATTTTCAACATCCATAGGGCCTGTTTGTGGATAATTGTGACACCGCGGACACAACTTTCCGGGCATCTAGTGGTCGCGGCTGCCGTCAGGTGCCAGCAGTTGTGTTGGGCAAAAATTCCTCCACCAATAAATCGACACACGCACCGTAGCTGCGCTCCGGCCCCGCAAGAAACGGCCAGCGCCCGGTCAGCGGGTCGTAGAGGTGGCTGTACCCCGCAAAAATTTCGTTTTTGTACTGTTTATTATAGAAGAACAGCACCATGCTTGCAAGCCGGCTGCCTTCCCACGCGGGGGAGGGCTTAAGGGGACTGGATTTTTACGTTGGATTTGCTATAATAAGCACAGAGCGTGCAGGGGCGGATGCTTGCATCGACCCATGCAGCAAACGGAGAGCAATATAAGAGGTAAACACCATGCAATACGTCAATTTCGGCACCACAGGCTTACAAATTTCCCGCCTTGGGTTTGGCGGCATTCCCATTCAGCGCATCGACCAGTCTGGCACGCGGGAGCTGCTGATCGCCGCGCATAAGGCGGGCATCAATTACATCGACACTGCCCGCGCCTACACGGTCAGCGAGGCATGGATCGGCCAGTCGCTGGAGGAGGCCGGGCTGCGGGATGACTTCATTCTGGCGACCAAATGCCGCGCGCTGACCAAAGCCGACATGGAGGCCGAGATCGCCACGAGCCTAAAAAACTTGCGCACCGACCACATCGAGCTGTTCCAGTTCCACAACCCGAGCCTCGACGGCCTGAAAACCATTCTGGCGCCCGGCGGCGCAATGGAGGCGCTGCTCGAGGCAAAGGCCAGGGGCATCGTCGGGCATATCGGCATCACGGCGCACCTGGCCGCTGTGTTTGAGGCAGCGCTGGACATCCCCGAGATCGAGACGATCATGTTCCCGTACAACATCGTGGAGCAGCAGGGCAGGGAGCTGATCGACCGCTGCGCCGCGGCGGGCAAGGGCTTTATCGACATGAAGCCGCTGGCGGGCGGTGCCATTGAGGATGGCCGCCTGGCACTGCGGTACGTGCTGTCCAACCCGGCAGTCACGGTGTCCATCCCCGGCATGGCGACGGTGGAGGAGCTGAACGCCAACGTGGCGGGCGCGGCCAACACCGCCCCGCTCACGCCCGAGGAGGAGGCTGCCTGCCAGAAGGTGCGCGACGCGCTGGGTACCCAGTTCTGCCGCCGCTGCAACTACTGTGCGCCCTGCACGGTGGGTATTTCCATCCCCAGTGTGTTCCTGTTCCAGGGGTATCTGAACCGCTACGGCCTGCAGCAGTGGGGCCGCGAGCGCTATGCGACGCTGCAGACCAAAGCCGGTGCCTGCATCCGGTGCGGTGCCTGTGAGCCGCGCTGCCCGTACAACCTGCCGATCCGCCAGATGATGCAGAAGGCCGCGGAGGATTTTGGGGAGTAAGGGTAGATAAAACAAGGCGTAGGGGCGGATTCCATATCCGCCCGTGGGGGCTTTCGCAGCCGCAAGCTGTCCGGGCGCATATAGAATGCGCCCCTACAGGGTCAACAGAATAAAGCGGTCTTCCCATTACAGCACATTTGCCGGTAAGCCGCGGGCCGGGCATGCCCGGCCCCTACCGGGTTACAGCCCGTAAATGGGCAATCGGGATGAACTCTGCCCTCATCAGTCCGCTTCGCGGCCAGCTTCCCCCACGGGGGAAGCCTTTTTTTGTTTCTGAATATTGTTTTTTGCTAGGCGAACGTGTATAATTTAATCTGTATAATTTTGTGCAATAATGTGAGGAATGAGTACTATGCTTTCCGACCCCCAGCTGCATTATCTTGATAACGCCGCCACGTCCCGGGTGGACCCGGCAGTGGCGCAGGCCGTCAGCGAGGCGCTGACTGAGCTTTGGGCCAACCCCAGCAGCCTGTATGACCCCGCCGTTGCCGCGCAGGATGCCATTGCCGCGGCCCGCGCCCGCGTGGCCAAAACGCTGCACTGCCGCAGCGATGAAATCTACTTCACGGCCTGCGGCAGTGAGGGCAACAACATGGCCGTGACCGGCGCGGCCCGCCCGCGTAAGCACTGGGGCAATAAGATCGTCGTCACGGGCTTTGAACACCCCAGCGTGCAGCGCCCCATCCGCGCGTTGAAGGACGAGGGCTTCACCGTCGTCGAGGTCATGCCCGGGGCGGACGGACGCATTGACACGCAGAAATTCCTGGCCGAGATCGACAAAAACACGGTGCTGGCCGCCTGCATGGCCGTCAACAACGAGACCGGCGCCGTGCAGGACATCGCGGCGCTGGGCAAGGGCATCAAGGCGCGCAACAGCCGCACCCACTTCCATGTGGACGCCGTGCAGGCGTGGCTGCGCATGCCCATCGACCTGCAGAAATGGCGCGAGGTCGATACGCTCTCCGTCTCCGGCCACAAGGTCCACGCGCCCAAGGGCGTCGGCGCACTGTTCATCCGGGACAGCCAGCGCCAGACGCTCAAACCGCCCTATCTCGGCGGCCATCAGGAGCGCGGCCTGCGCCCCGGCACCGAGAACACGCCCTACATTGTGGGTCTCGGCGTGGCCGCCGCGCAGGGCCAGCAGAAGCTGCGCCCCCGCATTGCACACATTGCCGCGCTGAATCGGCAGCTGCGCGCGGGGCTTGAAGAATTGGACGGCATCACGCTCAATTCTCCCGACGACGCGGTGGGGGAGATCGTGAATTTCTCCACCGGCTGCATCAACAGCCAGACCTTCATCAACTACCTGAACACCCGCGCGGTCTATGTCTCGGGCGGCTCTGCCTGCGACAAGGGCGAGCCGAGCCACACCCTGCTGGCCATGGGCTGCGCCGACCTGACCGTCCGCACCGCCCTGCGCGTGAGCTTCTGCGCCGATAACACCGCCGAGGACGTGGACGCGCTGCTGGCGGGGCTGCGGGACGGATTACAGGAATTGCAGCATATTTGAACGGCTGCCGACGGCGGCCTGAGGGCAGGCCGCCCTACGTACCCCTTTTCGAGCAAATCGTAGGGCGGGGTGCCCTCACCCCGCCGCAGGCTTCCGCAATAGACCGTAAGCGG
>OMDL01001424.1_pt1 | contig 12437 bp, 8 predicted proteins | sample 1674081 | NCBI WGS metagenome assembly OMDL01 (sample SAMEA103958139, study PRJEB25191) | human gut metagenome | biome: human-associated habitat [ENVO:00009003]; feature: intestine environment [ENVO:2100002]; material: feces | place: Germany | collected 2013/2015
TAAGGACAAAACGATTTCGAGTCGTTCTCGTTACGACCGCTTCGATACATCTCCAAGTATATTTTCATGGCAAATTTACGATTTGTATATCGCAAATCAGCCTTGAAACTTGGAACAGTTGCTGTTAGAATATTGTTAGAAAACGCATCGTTCAGACAGGTTCCGAAGCCTGTCAGGGCATCAAAATTGACGTTCTCCCGTGTGATATGGAGACATTCAGCGAAGCATCCACTTGGATTTCGAGTCGTTCTCGTTACGACCACTTCGATACATCTCCCTATTCACTTCGCGCTTCGGAGCGGCGGGCAGAAGCTGCCAGAGCCGCTTGATAGCCCTATTATTATAACAAAGTTCCCGCTTTCCGTCAACTGGTTTTCTTCTGCGTCTGCCGGGTATATTTTCAAGGGCTGTGCGGCATCCTGTGAAAAAGCAGCGGCGTCGTTGCGCCTGCACTTGACAGATGCCGTGATTTCTGGTAATGTATCCAAGCTTGGCAAAAGTTTAACGATTTAGCCTGGCAGCTTCTCCCGGCGGGAGAGGTTTTGGAATGAATGGAGCCGCCGTGGGCGGCAGAAGAGGGAAAGCAACCTATGAACAACGTCAATTTACGCAAGATCGCCGTCATTGGCTGCGGCTTCGTCGGCTCGGCGTCCGCCTTTGCGCTGATGCAGAGCAAGCTGTTCTCGGAGATCGTCCTGATCGACGCAGACCACGCCAAGGCCGAGGGCGAAGCCATGGACATCAGCCACGGCATCCCCTTTGTGGGCAACATGAAGATCTATGCCGGCACCTACGATGACATCGTGGATGCCGCCATCATCGTCATCACGGCAGGCGCAGGCCAAAAGCCCGGCGAGACCCGGCTGGACCTCGTGCACAAGAACCTGAACATCTTCAAGAGCATCATCCCGGAGATTGCCAAGCGGGAATGCCGCGGCATCCTGCTGGTGGTGGCGAACCCGGTGGACATCCTGACCTATGCTGCCATCAAGCTGTCCGGCTTCCCGGAGCAACGGGTCATCGGCTCCGGCACCGTGCTGGACACCGCCCGCCTGAAGTATCAGCTGGGCGAGCACCTGTCCGTGGACAGCAAGAGCGTCCACGCCTTCATCATCGGCGAGCACGGCGACAGCGAGATCGCGGCCTGGAGCAGCGCCAACGTCTCCGGCATCGCGCTGGACGATTTCTGCGAGATGCGCGGCCACTACAACCACGACCAGTCGCAGGAGAACATCGCAGAGAAGGTCAAGAACAGTGCCTACGAGATCATTGAGAAGAAGCGCGCCACCTACTACGGCGTCGCAATGGCCGTCAAGCGCATCTGCGAGGTCATCATCCGGGACGAGAAGTCCATCCTGCCCATCTCCTCGATGATGCACGGCGACTTCGGCGTGGACAATGTCGTTCTGAGCATGCCCGCCGTGGTGGGTGCCGACGGCCTCGAAGAGCTGGTCCCCATCGCACTGAGCGAGAAGGAATCCGCTGACCTCCGGAAGTCCGCAGACACCCTGCGCGGCATCCTGGACGAATGCGGGATCTGATGCAAGCCTGAAAACGGCCCCGGCAGCTGCCGGGGCCGTTTTCTTCTGCACAAAAGCGGACCGGTCGTTGGAATTTTCACAAAATATTACTATTTTGACGCGATTTTGTACAAACGTTCCGGAGGCTTCCTGTGATATACTAATCTCACAACGAGGTCTGCACCGCAGACCCACACAGAGAAAAAACTGAGAAGGAGTCGTATCAATGAGAGAGATCATTTCCTTGAACGAAAACTGGACCCTGTCCTTCCCCAAGGGCGACCATGTGACGGAGCAGGTCAACCTGCCCCACACCTGGAACGCTGTGGACGGCAACGACGGCAACGGCAGCTACCTGCGCACCACCGGCGTTTACACCCGCACCTTCGAGCAGCCCAAGCAGCCCCGTGAGGGCGGCCGCACCTATGTTGAGGTGCTCGCTGCTGCGCTGAGCGCCACCGTGAAGGTCAACGGCACGGTCGCCACCACCCATGAGGGCGGCTTTTCCATCTTCCGTGCCGATGTCACCGATCTGTGCCACGAGGGTGAGAACGAGCTGACCATCGAGGTCTCCAACGAGGACACCCCGTCCATGTACCCCGCTTCCGCCGACTTCACCTTCTACGGCGGCCTGTACCGCGGCGTCAACCTGATCAGCGTACCCAATGCACACTTTGATCTGGACTACTACGGCGGCCCCGGCATCATGGTCACCCCGGTCCCCACGGAGGACGGCGGTGCAAACTTCACCATCAAGAGCTTCGTCACCAACCCCGCTGACGACCTGACCGTTCTGTACAGCATCGAGGACTGCTTTGGCCGCGAGGTCGCTTCCGCTGTCCGCGGCTCTGCCGAGACCGAAGTCACCATCTACGTGCCCGATGCACAGCTGTGGAGCATGGACGAGCCCAATCTGTACACCGTCACTGCGACCCTGCAGCGCAACAACGAGGCCGTCGATGAGATCTGCGCCAACGTCGGTGTCCGTTCCTTCAAGGTCACGCCCAACGAAGGCTTCTCCATCAACGGTGTGCCCACTCCGCTGCGCGGCGTTTCCCGCCATCAGGACCGCGTGTTCGAGGGCAACGCGCTGACTCCCGAAGAGCACTATGAGGACGCCATGCTCATCAAGGAGCTGGGCGCCAACACCATCCGTCTGGCACACTATCAGCACAGCCAGGACTTCTACGATGCCTGCGACGAGATCGGTTTCGCCATCTGGGCTGAAATCCCCTTCATCAGCGTCTTCAAGAAGGGCGAGGGCGCACACACCCACGTCATGGAGGAGATGAAGGAGCTCATCATCCAGAACTACAACCACCCCTCCATCATGTTCTGGGGCATCTCCAACGAGATCCTGATCGGCGGCATCTCTCAGGAGCTGGTGGACACCCACCACGATCTGGAAAAGCTCTGCAAGGAGCTTGACCCGACCCGCCTGACCACCATTGCACACGTTTCTCACACCCCCGTGGACGGCCCCATGCACCACATCACCGACCTGGAGAGCTACAACCACTACTTCGGCTGGTACGGCGGCAAGATGGAGCAGAACGGCCCCTGGCTGGACAAGTTCCACGCCGACCATCCCGACATCTGCATCGGCGTTTCCGAGTACGGCTGCGAGGGCATCATCAACTGGCACAGCAACACGCCGGAGTGCAAGGACTACACCGAGGAGTATCAGGCACTGTACCACGAGCACATGGCACAGGTCTTCGAGGACCGTCCCTGGGTGTGGGCTTCCCACGTCTGGAACATGTTCGACTTCGGCTGCGCTGCCCGTCATGAGGGCGGCGTGAGCGGCCGCAACAACAAGGGCCTCATCACCATGGACCGCAAGACCAAGAAGGACAGCTACTTTGTCTATCAGGCTTACTGGACCCAGACCCCGATGGTCCACATCGCTGGCCGCCGCCACGCACAGCGCGCAGGCGAGACCACCGAGATCAAAGTCTACTCCAACCAGGACACCGTCGTTCTGTACGTCAACGGCAAGGAAGTCGGCCAGCAGACCGCGCACCGCGTCTTCAAGTTCGACGTTGCTCTGAACGAAGGCTTCAACACCATCCTGGCTGTGGCCGGTGATGTGAAGGATTCCATCACCCTGGAGAAGGTCGCCGAGGAGCCCGCTTACTACACCCTGCCGGAGTTCAACGAGCGCCAGGAGGGCGTTGCCAACTGGTTCAAGCAGGTCGGCAGCCTGGATCTGGACCTCAAGGCTCCCATGGAGTTCCCGGAAGGCTACTACAGCATCAAGGACAACATGGAAGAAGTCTCCAAGTGCCCCGAAGCTTTCGCCCTCGTTGCCAAGGTCGTGAAGCTGACCACCAACTTTGATGTGAAGCCCGGCTCCGGCATGTGGGATATGCTGAAGACCATGTCCCCGGAGAATCTGGGCAACGTCATGGCTCTGCCCGATGGCTTCCTGGAAAGCCTGAACGCACAGCTCATCAAGATCAAGAAGGTCTGAGCGTTCCCGGATAGGACCCAAAGTTAAAGCCCCATAAAACCGCCCCGGCAGATGCTGTGCAGCACCTGCCGGGGCATTTTGTCGTCCTGTTCGGATGCTCCTGAGAGGGGGAGAGCCGAAACGCCAAAAGCCCGCAGCATTCGCTGCGGGCTTTTGGTGTTTCTTCGAAAAGAAAGGAGGTAAATGAGATGAATGAATAGAGGGAAATGTCGTAGAAAGTTCAGCCGCTCAGCGCTTTTTCTTGTGCTGAGTGCGGGGCTTTGCCGAGGCGGCAGAGGTCTTGGTGCTGCCGCTGGAACGCCGCTGATGAAGATACTTGGCCACCGAGGGCGCAACGATCGCAAGGATGGCCAGAATCACGATGACCTGCAGATCAGGCAGCTCGTGATTGGTGTTGAACAGGGTCTGCAAAACGTTGCTCATAGAACTGTACCTTTCCGGTCCCGGCGGAACCGCTCAGAAGAGGTGGGGTCACAGCCAGATGCTGCCGTTCTCGTCCGGCTTCATGGGGGCCGCGATGACAGCATCCACGATGGTCATGGCTGCCGAGAAGCCAGTCCAGAAGGTGGCCAGATACAGCACCCCCAAAACCGGGCGCTTGGCGTAGAACTGGTGCGCCCCAAAGGCCCCCAGAATGCAAAGGCGGAGATACTTTTTCCGGTTCACCTCATGGCGCTGGCGGTTTTCCTTCCAATAGAAATAATGTTCGATGGAATTCCAGATAAAACCGTGGTCGGGGTCTTTTGTCCATTGGGTATTTGCCATTGTTGTACCTCTGTCTTTGTCTCATAAAATCGGGAAAGCCGCCCACTGTGCACGTAGCCGGTGAGCGGTCTTTCCCATGGGATGTAGTTTCCGCAGAATCAGAAAGCGTGGCAGCTTGGATTATGCGTTTTCAGCCATGGCCTTCATCTTGATGGCAGCGACCTCGTCCTGGATCTCAGCCATCTTCTCCTTGGTCAGGGGATAGAACTTCATGGCGATCAGGTTGCACAGCAGGCCGATCATGATGACGCCGCTGTAGCAGAAGGCGCAGCCGATGCGGAGCTTCATGGTAGCCACGTCGCCCTCAACGGGGTTGTGGTCAGCGAAGCCGCAGATGGTGAACATGACACCGGCGATCATGGGAGCGAAGGAGGAGACCAGCTTATCGACGAAGCTGAACAGAGTACCCATCAGGCCGGGAACGTACTTGCCGGAGCGGTAAACCTCGTAGTCGGCGCAGTCCGCAGTCATGGGGATGACGATGTTGCCGGAGATGCCCTGGAAGCCTGCGTAAGCAACGCTCAGCAGGACGTGGAGGATCAGGAAGTAGCCCCAGTTCAGGGTGCCCTTAGCGGGATCAGAGGTCATGGTGGTGGGGTCGCCCAGCAGCCACAGGGCGATGGTCAGAGCGTTGATGACCAGACCGCCGACGGAGCCGATGATCATGGCCTTGCGCTGGCCGAACTTGGTAGCCACCAGAGAGATGGCCAGGAAGGTGACGATGACGCTGGGGATGGTGGTCAGAGCGGTCACGTTGCCCTGCAGAACGGTAGAACCGGCGATGCAGGCGAACATCGCAACGGAGACAGCGCTGGTACGGGCAGAGGAGCCCAGCTTATCGGTAGATGCGGACAGGACCAGCATCTGGATGGCGCGGTTGTTCTTCAGGGTATCCCAGTAATCCTTCAGGCCGACCTTGACCGGCTTGCCGGTGCCAAAGAACTCCGGACGGTCCTTCGGGGCGATGGCGATGACAGCCAGCAGGGTGAAGATACCGGAAACAATGGCGGTCATGACCCACAGGCTGTGGAAGAACTGGGTGGAAGCATAGCCGCCGACATCCTTGTAGCTGTTTGCCATGTTCGCAAACACAACCGCCAGACCAGCGAACAGAACGGTGTTGAACACGCCGTCGAAGGAAGCGAACATGGGGCGCTGCTTGGGGTCGTTGGTCATGCAGGACTGTGCAGACTTGGTAACGACGCACTGGCAGGTGTAGCCCAGATAGTAGATCATCAGGACCACAACGTAGAAGGGGAAGCGGACTGCCTGCGGCAGCAGGTGGGTGACGTGGAACAGGACGAAGCTGGTCACGGCCAGAATGATGTTGCCGATGACGATGAACGGGCGGTTCTTACCGAACTTGCCGTTGGTCTTATCGACCATGAAGCCCACGAACGGGTCGGTGACACCGTCCCAGATACGCATGATCATGCTCAGGGAAGAGGCCAGCATCATGCCGACGCCGACCCAGCCCATCAGGTAGTAGGTAGCGTAACCCATCATCATCATGTACAGGTTGGTAGCCGTGTTGTTCAGTGCAAAGCATGCGATGCGCCACAGCGGAACGCGGTGGATGCCGTTGTGCTCGTAGTCTTTGTCGTAGTACTTATCCGGCAGACTTCTCGTTTTTGCCATTTCGTTTTCTCTCCTTAATTTGTAAACAAGGCGTTCTCCGTTTTTGCCCCGTTTGAAAACCGCACCTGCCACTGTGCGGCACATCGGGACTTTATGTCCTTATTATGAACGATATTTTGAAATTCTGTTAGTAATATTTTGAGGTAAAACAGGACGATTTTACTATTTTGAAGCAATTTTCACAACTTTCCAAAAACCTATTGGTCAAATTGCACATGGCATTGATATACTAGTACAGCACATTGCCAGTTTTCTCCGCCTGCATGGACCTGCATGGAAAAGAATATTAGGAAAGTGCGGATTTTTCCAAAAATTTTTCTAATCCCTTTCTGGGGTCTGCCATTATAATATAGGTATCACGAACCCCACCGCAGACGGCGTAAAATAAAAAGGAGAAATCACATGGCAACGAAAGCATCCCAGCGCGTCCAGCGCTATGTCAACGCAAACGGCCCCACCATCGGCACGGTGGAGCGCCGGGTCATCGAACAGGACGGCCTCTATTTCAAGGATATCGACGGCACCGGCACCGTCAGTGCCGTCAACGACTGGCGCCTGGCCCCGGAAGAGCGCGCCAAAGCCTATGTCCAGACCCTGACCACCAGCGAGAAGATCGGCCAGCTGTTCACCCCTGACTGGCGGATGGGCCCCAAGTACCCCTCGCCCCGTCTGGCTGCCAACGGCCACAAGCCTGTGGGCGATGACTCCGGCCTGCTGGATGAGGCACCGGTGGACGTTTCCGACAGCATCTTCGGCCATCAGGCGCTGCCCAGCACCTCCGACATGGTCAAAAAGTGCTTCAACCGCCACGTCATCCTGCGCGAGAACCCCACCCCCGAAGATCTGGCCGACTATCTGAACCAGCTGCAATACCTGACCGAGACCTGTGAGCACTTCGTGCCCATGCAGGTCATGTCCAACAGCCGCAACGAGAACGGCGAGGTCGTCTTCGGCATGAACGATGCCGCCGGTGTCTTCGCCACCTGGCCCGGCACTCTGGGCATCGCAGCGGCCGTCAAGGGCACCGCCCGCATCGACATCATCGACAAGTTCGCCGACACCATCCGCCGCGAGTGGAACGCCTGCGGCCTGAAGAAGGGCTACATGTACATGGCCGACTGCGTCACCGACCCCCGTTGGCAGCGCACCTTCGGCACCTTCGGCGAGGACCCGGAGCTGATCGAGGAGATCTTCGACCACCTCATCCCCGGCATCCAGGGCGGCAGCAACGGCGTCACCCCGGACGGCGTGTCCGTGACCGTGAAGCACTTCCCCGGCGGCGGTGCCCGTGAGAACGGCTTCGACCCCCACTATGCAGCCGGTCAGTGGAACATCTACGCCACCCCCGGTTCCTTGCAGAAGTACCACATCCCGGCCTTCCGTGCGGCCATCCGCCACAACGCCGAGTCCATCATGCCCTACTACTCCAAGCCGTCCGCTGAGAAGAGCGCCCCGCAGGAGGACTTCGAGGGCAACCCCATCGCGCTGAATCCCTATGGCTTCGCCTACAACAAGGTCTTCATCGACGGGATGCTCCGCAGCCAGATGGGCTTCAAGGGCTACATCAACTCCGACACCGGCATCGTCCACAACATGTGCTGGGGCGTCGATATGCTGGATGAGCCGGAGCGCATCGGCTACGCCGTCACCCAGAGCGGCGTGGACCTGATCTCCGGTCTGCTGGACAATGCGTTCGGCGAGGAGAGCTACGCCCGTGCTACCAACGGCTACTACGACACCCACGAAGTGCCCGCAGGCTTCCGGAAGGAAGACCTTGTCCTGACCGACGAGAGCCTGAACCGCGCCGTCCGCCGCACCCTGACCGAGCTGTTCCGTCAGGGCATGTTCGAAGACCCCTATGCAGACCCCCGGAAGGCTGCCGAGGTCGTGGCCACCAAGGCCGACTGGGAAGAAGCCAGCCGCGTCCACCGCGAGAGCGTCGTCCTGCTGAAGAACGACGGCACCCTGCCCCTGAAGGATGGCTGCAAGGTCTACGCCGAGGCCTTCGGCAAGAGCGCCGAGGCCGGCGAAGCTGCCACCAAGGCCCTGCGCGAGATGCTGGGCAATGTCACGCTGGTGGCCGACCCCGCCGAGGCCGATGTCGCCCTGCTGATGGTCAGCCCGCAGTCCGGTGCATACTTCAATGCAACGCCGGGCTATCTGGAGCTGGACATCTGCGAAGGCAAGACCGTCTGCAACGTGGATGAAAGCGGCAAGCCCACCGCCGAGACCCATCAGGAGACCACGCTGGTCGGTGCCAGCCGCATCCCCGGCATCGCTGAAGCGGTCCACGCACACGGCGGCAAGGTCGTTTCCAACATCAACTGCCCGCTGGCCTGGGAAGTCGGCAACATCGAAAAAGTCTCCGATGCACTGACCGTCGGCTTCGATACCTACCCCTCCGCAACGCTGGATGTCCTGTTCGGCCGCTTTGCCCCGGTCGGCAAGCTGCCGCTGACCCTGCCCAAGGGCGACGAAGTGCTGGCCGTCAATGCAGACGGCGTCTGCATCAGCCCCAACGATGTGCCCGGCTACGCCAAGGATGCCTACATGCCCGACTGCATGAAGGACGAAAACGGCAAGGCTTACGCTTACCGTGACGCCGCCGGCAATTACTATGAGTTGAATTTCGGCCTGTCGTATTAAAATATGCGGTGGTCAGCACCTCTTTTCGGGTGCTGGCCGCCCTTTTCATGCAAGGAGAAACCAATGGCACAAACACAGAAAAAACAAGGAGATATGGGCACCGGCAGCGTCAAAAAGCTGCTGCTCCAGCTGATGATCCCGGCCGTGGTGGCCCAGATCGTCAACCTGCTGTATAACATCGTGGACCGTATCTACATCGGCCACATCCCCGGCATCGGCGCAGCCGCGCTGACCGGCGTGGGCCTATTCACCCCCATCCTGATGCTGCTGAACGCCTTTGCGATGCTCATCGGTGCCGGTGGCGCGCCCCGCACCGCCATCGCCATGGGCCAGGGCGACAAAGACCAAGCGGAAAAGATCGTCAGCAACAGCTTCACCATGCTGCTGATCTTCTCGGTGCTGCTGACCGTCGTGTTCTACGCCGCCGCACCGGCCCTGCTGCGGATGTTCGGTGCCAGCGACGCCACCCTGCCCTATGCGCTGGCGTACAGCCGCATCTACATCCTCGGCTCGGTCTGCGTCCTCATCGTGCTGGGCATGAACCCCTTCATCACCGCACAGGGCTTTGCCAAGATCAGTATGCTGACCACCGTCATCGGTGCGGTCATCAACATCGTGCTCGACCCCATCCTCATCTTCCTCTTTGGTCTGGGGGTGCGGGGTGCCGCCATCGCCACCGTGCTCAGCCAGGCTGTGGGTGCCATCTGGATCATCCGCTTCCTCACCGGCCCCAAGACCACCCTCCGGCAGAAGAAAGAGTACCTCAAACCCGAAGGGAAGATCGTGCTGCCCGTCCTGGCGCTGGGCATCTCCACCTTCGTCATGATGTCCACCGAGAGCCTGCTCTCGATCAGCTTCAGCTCCAGCCTGGCCCGCTACGGCGGCGACGTGGCCGTGGGCGCAATGACGGTCATCACCAGCGTTTCCCAGCTGGCCAGTATGCCGGTCTCCGGCGTCTGCCAGGGCGGCCAGCCGGTGATGAGCTTCAACTTCGGTGCAGGCAAGAAAGAGCGCGTCAAGGAGGCCTTCCGCTTCCAGCTTCTGGTCTGCTTCGGCTACACGGCCATCTTCTGGGTGCTGATGATGCTGGTGCCCGGCGTGGTGGCCGGCATCTTCACCTCGGATGCCACCCTGATCCAGTACACCACCTGGGCCATGCGCATCTACATGGCTGGCATCTTCTCGCTGGGCATCCAGATCGCCTGCCAGCAGAGCTTTATGGCGCTGGGTCAGGCCAAGGTCAGCCTGCTGCTGGCCTGCCTGCGCAAGCTGATCCTGCTCATCCCCCTCATCTTCATCCTGCCGCATGTAGTCGCAGACCCGGTGTTCGGCGTCTTCCTGGCCGAGCCGGTCAGCGACATCATCGCCGCCTCCGTCACCGCCGCTACCTTCTTCTCCCGGTTCGATAAGATCCTGGACAGGGGCGCGGGCAAAGTTTAAGCAACGAAGAGGAGATCTGTTATGGAAAAGAACGTTCTGAACACCGACCTCACCGGCAAGGTGGCCGTTGTCACCGGTGCCAGCGGCACCCTGTGCTCCATCTTCGCCAGAGCGCTGGCGCGGGCCGGTGCAAAGGTCGCCCTGCTGGGCCGCAACATGGAAAAGCTCAAGGAGCTGGCTGACGCGATCGAGGCCGAGGGCGGCGTAGCCCGCGGCTACACCTGCAACGTCATGAACAAGGCCAACTGCCTGCAGGTGGCCGAAGACGTGCTGGCAGACCTCGGCCCCTGCGACATCCTCGTGAATGGTGCCGGCGGCAACAACGCCCGCGCCAACACCGACAAGGAATACTTCGAGATGGGCGACCTTGACACCGACACCGTGACCTTCTTCGACCTTGACGAGAGCGGCGTGGAGATGGTGTTCAACCTGAACTTCATCGGCACTTTGCTGCCGACCCAGGCTTTCGCCCGCCAGATGGTGGGCCGCGAGGGCTGCAACATCCTGAACATTTCCAGCATGAACGCCTATCTGCCCCTGACCAAGATCCCGGCCTACTCCGGCTCCAAGGCCGCCGTGACCAACTTCACCCAGTGGCTGGCCGTCCACTTCAGCAAGGTGGGCATCCGGGTCAACGCCATTGCGCCGGGCTTCTTCGCCAGCGAGCAGAACGCAAAGCTGCTCTACAAGGAGGACGGCACCCCCACCGCCCGCACCGGCAAGATCCTTGCCGCCACCCCGATGGGCCGCTTCGGCGACAGCGAAAAAGACCTCGTCGGCGCACTGCTGTTCCTGCTGAACAACGACGCCGCCGGGTTCATCACCGGCATCTGCCTGCCCGTAGACGGCGGCTTCTCCGCTTATTCGGGCGTGTAAGACTCTGTAAACGCCTGTCCGGATCGGTTCCGGCTGCCCGGCCAGGCCGAAAAAGCATCAAGTCCCATGTCTGCACCGTCACGGTGTCGGCATGGGACTTTTTCATATCCGAAGCGCATCCACCGCTGGCAAGGTGCCGCGCACTGGACTTTATCCCAGAAGGGTGCATTTCGGGCAAATTCTCATATATATGAGTGGTCATTCGACCGCGCGTGTGGTATACTCGGCTTAGTTCAACAAATCGAAATTTATGGAGGAAAACATGCAAGGTGAAAGAAAAACGTTGACACAACTATCTGTGCCAATATGTCTGGAAACTTTATTTTATATGCTTTCAGGTATGGTTGATACACTGATGTTATCATCAGTAAGCGACCAGGCTGTTGGGGCTGTCGGAACAGCAAATACATATATAGGTGTTTTTATCATTATGTTCGGGGTAATATCATCTGGTATGGTAGCGGTGATGTCACAGAATATCGGGGCTGGAAGACCTGGAATTGCATATCAGGCGAGACAGCTTGGACTTGTATTTAATGCACTGACAGGTATCTTGATATCTGTTGTTCTTGCTGTCTTTTCAGGAGGGATACTGAGGGCAGTGAGTATTGCTCCTGCTTTGCTTGAATCAGCTGAAACATATCTTAAAATTGTTGGAGGCGCAAGCTTTTTAAATGCGCTTATTCCTATTTTTTCCAGCTATTTAAGAGTATTTGGATATACAAAACATTCCTTGATAGGGACAGTTGTCGGTAATGTAATTAATATTATACTGAATTCAGTATTCCTGTTTGTGTTTCACTGGGGAGTCATGGGAGTTGCTACTGCAACAGTTATTTCAAAAGCTGTGAATCTTATTATTGTAGCGGCAATGGGGGCTGTACTTATAAAAGCAAAGCAGAGCCCTGAACGTGAACAACCACGAAGGATACTTGCACAGATTGTTAAGATTGGGTTTCCTTCTGCATTTGAGACAGCACTTTATAATGTAGCAATGACATTTATAGTGCGTTTTATGAACCAGATGGATACGGATGGAATGAATGTTACAGCTCGTTCGTATGCTATGCAGATAGCCA
>OMDL01001455.1_pt1 | contig 12263 bp, 9 predicted proteins | sample 1674081 | NCBI WGS metagenome assembly OMDL01 (sample SAMEA103958139, study PRJEB25191) | human gut metagenome | biome: human-associated habitat [ENVO:00009003]; feature: intestine environment [ENVO:2100002]; material: feces | place: Germany | collected 2013/2015
AGTGAAAATGCGATTTAATATTTCGTTTATAATTATAAAAAAGAATCTCGCTTATTTCCTATAAATTAAAAAACAGCCCAATGCTATCACCGGACTGTTTCCCATACTTACCTATAAAATTGATTTACTTTATGTTGTTTTGGCATCGTCATGGTATTTCTGCCACTTCTTCTTATAAATAAAGTAACAGGGAATTCCTACGAATACCATTCCACCTAAAATATTACCGATGGTAACGGGAATAAAGTTGTTCAGACTGTGAAGTATCGTCAGTCCCTGAATCTGCTCTGCCGTCAATCCGTATGCTTCCTGTGCTTTCGCTACGTAAACAGGATTCTGCGCAGCCATCATGCCTACGGGAATGTAGAACATATTTGCAACGCAGTGTTCGAAGCCGCCGACCACAAACGCCATGATCGGGAAGAAGATCGCCCAGACCTTACCTACGATATCCGTAGCTGCCACTGCCATCAGGATAGCAATACATACCAAAATATTACACAGAATGCCTGAGGTGATTCCCTTCAGGGGAGAAATGCCCACTTTGCCGACTGCCACCTTGATGGCATAGGCACCCAGCAGCCCTCCGGTGTAATCCAGATTACCGGAAAAGTAGATCAGGGTATCAATGATCAGGGCGCCGATCAGATTGCTGAAGTACACCACGATCAGGTTGCGGATACATTCGAACCACGTTACCTTTTTGCCAACCACATCCATGACGATCAGGCAGTTACCGGTGAAAAGCTCTCCACCTACAAATACAATGATCATCAGTCCCACGGGGAAGATAATACCTGCCACAAATCGTGCCAGCCCTACATTGTCAATGGCATGTGCCGCGGTGCTGCTGGTGGCTCCGCCCAGCGCGATAAATGCACCCGCCATAATACCTAACAGGATCATCTTGCCTAAAGGAAGATGGGCTTTACCTTCTCCGGCTTTCATGTTGGTATCAATGACTTCTGACGGCGTATTAAAATGCTGTTCCATATAACCCTCATTTCTGCACAGCTCTCATCTGCTGTACTCTCTTAACTCATTTATTCCTTATATTACACTACTTTCATGATAGTAAGCAAGATATTCACTTCATGTATCTGATTATATACATTTCTGTTTTCAAAGTGGAATCTCGTTTACAAAACGGGAAACTCGGATGACTATTGAGCAGCGTCTGATTTTGTCGACAAAGAGTCTTTTTTTGTAATTTTTTTGCCTTTTTTTGCAAAAAAATGCTAGACAAAAGACATAATGTGTACTATACTAAACTTGTTCGGTGAGAGCCGAACCGCTTATATAAGTAGATTTCCGGAAGAATTCCCCTTTTACACAATTAAAGTGGCTGCAGGTTTCCCGCCTGCGGCTGCTTTAATTGTGTTATAAGATAGTTTTTAAGCTTTGCTTTAAAATTGCAAAAGTTTTTGCAAAAATTTAAAATTTTCACTTGCTAAGTGATAAGTATCTATGCTATAATAGCTTTCGTCAGTGGTTCAGCTGATACAATTTCATAGGGGAATAGTACAGCGGTAGTGCGGCGGTCTCCAAAACCGTTAACGGGGGTTCGATCCCCTCTTCCCCTGCTTTAAAAAGTCGATTTTATCGGCTTTTTTTATTTTCTGTTTTGGTAACACTTTTTACCTCACCATGGCGCGATCTGAAGAATCACGCCATGATGGGGTGTTATTTTAATGTGAATTAACAGGAATGTTTTTCATCATGATATTGAACATATGTTCGATTTATGTTATACTGTATTTGTGTAATCGAACAGAAAGCGGATGCGATTTTCCGATTGTTAGATGCCCTCTAGTCTTACAAAGGAGGGTGATGCCCATGAATACGATGGAAGTACTTACTCTGTTGTTAGTTGTCTTTGCAGCTTTATCATACATTGACAGACATGGTGACGATAATAACAAAAAGAAATAGCATCCCCTCGCCAAAGTAGATGCTATTTCTTTTCTAGTATTTTACTGAGGGCAAATCGGAATTTTCACCTCCGACTTACTTTCTAAATAGATTATACACCAAGAGGGATTGAGAAATCAATCCCTCTTACTTTTTTATTTCTCAAATCTCCTCTTTCTCCGCATCCGGCGCAATCACCGCCCCAATAGCGGTAGCATAATCGGAGTACTCCGGAATAGTAATCTTTACATCCCACAGGCTCTTGAAGTCTTCGATGATCTGGCGGCACTCGAAGAATTTGGTCAGGCCACCGATGAGGATATAATCCTTGATGCCGGTGTTCCGGGAGGCCAGGATTCCGGCCTGGCAGATGTTCTCGATGACCATATGGACGATACCAGCCGCGATGTCCTCGGGCTTGGACTGGGCATCCGCTTTGCCGAAGTTGGACGCAGTCACGTCCAGGTTCAGGCCGGGGAGCTTTTCCTTGGCCAGATCGCCGATCCGCAGGTCGATCTTTGCCACATCACCTTTCCGGGACAGAGGGACGATCTCATGGATGTCCCCGGTATTCAGTATGATCGAGGACAGTCCGCAGATGGTTCCGCCACCGAGGCCGACACCACCTAAATGCTTCATCTCATTCTCCGTCACCTTGACGAAAAAGCTTCCGGTTCCCATACTGATAACGATAACTTCCTTTTTATCCGTCAGATAATAGCCTCCGGTTCCTGTGGCAACGAATTCATCTACCTTATAGGTCGGACGATCGTATACCGCTTTCTCCACATATTTGCTTCCCACGCCGGTGATATAGACACCTTCCACATCTAAAAGCTGCAGATTATTCTCATACAGATATCTTCCGAAAGCACCGTAGAGGGATGCCACCTGGCTGTCTGCCTTGACTGCCATGGGCGGAAGCATATGTTCTCCTTCAAAAGCTACGATCTTGGTGGTACTGCTGCCGATATCAATTCCTATTCTTACGGCCATATCTTTGTCCTCCTCATAATGAAATGCTAAAAAGCTTCTTTAGAACAATCGGTCCATGGCATCCTGCACGGAGCTGACGCCGATGACACGGATTTTGCTTCCTTTTTTGCACTCTTCCAGTGACACGTAGGGCACCACGCATTCCTCGAAGCCCAGTTTCTCCGCCTCCGCCACACGCTGTTTTGCCATGCTGACCGCGCGGACTTCGCCACTTAATCCCACTTCTCCGAAAGCTACCATTTTCGGATTCAATGCCTTATTCCGGAAGCTGGACAGAATCGCCAGCACGATTCCCAGATCAATGGCCGGCTCCTGGATCTTGATACCTCCCGTAATATTCACGTAGGCATCGCAGGAGGACAGCTGCACTCCCGATCTCTTCTCCAATACCGCCATCAGCAGGTTCACACGGTTGAAATCCGTACCGGTGGTCTGTCTTCTGGGGATGCCGAAATTACTGTGGCACACCAGTGCCTGCAATTCGATCAGAAGCGGTCTGGTGCCCTCCATGGTACACGCCACCACAGAGCCGCTGGCATTCTCCGGCCGTCCGTTCAGCATATATTCCGAAGGATTCTTGACCTCTGCCAGTCCCGTTTCCCGCATCTCGAAAACACCGATCTCGTTCGTAGATCCAAAACGGTTCTTCACCCCCCGCAGAATACGGTAGGACGCATGTCTGTCCCCTTCAAAATAAAGAACAGTATCCACCATATGTTCCAGCACTCTGGGACCTGCCACCGTACCTTCCTTGGTCACATGGCCTACAATGAAGATTGAGATTCCCAGTCCCTTTGCCAGCTGCAGCAAAATACCGGTGGATTCCCGCACCTGAGACACGCTTCCCGGCGCCGCCGACACGTTCTCGTTGTACATGGTCTGTATGGAGTCGATGATCACGACCTCCGGCTTGCTCTTGCGGATCACTTCACTGATGATATCCAGATTCGTCTCACACAGTAGCAGCATATGCTCCGAAAAAGCCCCCAGACGGTCCGCCCGCATCTTGATCTGTACCTTGGATTCCTCACCGGAAATATACAATACTTTATGTCCCGCCGTGGATAAGTTATGGCAGACCTGCAATAACAGTGTGGATTTACCGATACCGGGGTCTCCGCCTACCAGCGTCAGAGATCCCTGCACAATGCCGCCTCCCAGCACCCGGTCCAGTTCCTTAATTCCGGTGAGAGTCTTATTTTCCTCCCGGATAGCGATCTCCGACAGCACACAGGGCTCCGAAGTCTCTCTCCTGTCTCTCTTTGCACCGTTTCCGGTATTTTTCAATTCCGTTTTATCTATCGTCTCTTCCACGAAAGTATTCCACTCTCTGCAGCCGGGACATTGTCCCAGCCATTTCGTGGATTCATAGCCACAGTTCTGACAGAAAAATACAGTGACCGTCTTTCCTTTTGCCATGCTCTCTCCTCAATCATTGTAATACCTATTCAGCCCCCGCAAAACCGCCCCCGGAAACTCTGAATATTTAAAAAAAGCCCAGTCACGAAGTACTACAATATCCTCCGTGCCTGGACTCCTTTGCAGTGCGTCCTTACGCCTCTACGATCTTAACAGGTACTTCACCTGCTGCTTCCAGTTCTACGCTCAGGCTCAGTTTGCCGCCAAGTCCGGTTTTCATGGTTCCTACGTTCTTACCGTCGATAAATACTTCGTACTCGGTATCGTCCTTCAGTCCTACAGTGATCTGGGAATCCTCGTCACCTTCTACGATGAACTCCACACTGTTGTCAGCTTCCTTGAACTCCAGTACACTGGTTCCGGGAACAGATTCATATAAAAACATGCCGTTCTTTTCCAGCTTTGTCATCTCATTGTAGGTCTTAACCTTCAGCAGATCCCCTGCATGCTCATAATCTTCTACCTTTGCCTTCTTGGCCAACTTATGATTACCAAAGCTGATAGATCCGTCTGCTTCACTGCGAAGTATTTCTTCCACTACTGCCATCTGTCTGTCCTCCTGAAAGTAACTGCATCCGCAACACTTCTTTATCTTTCGTCCTTTGCGAATGGGGTTTGAATAGTTACAGTATAATATATCTCACCCTGTTTTTCTACAAAAAAATTTATTAATTTTGTAACTATTCAGAGTCATTTAAATATCATTGAATATTCGTCGAATGCTTGCATTCGTAAGAATATTTCATGATATTTATAAGACGAAGTAACCTCAATGAGCAAAAGGAAAGCTCTGCAAGAGCGATTTTGCGAATTGAGTGACTGAATAGTTACAAATGCTTAATTCTTTACCGTAAATACGACTTTACCATTCTTAAATCCTGCAGAAACCTTATCTCCCGGCACCACCTTTTTCAGCAGGATTTCCTCTGCCAGAGCATCCTCTACCACTGACTGGATCGCACGCTTTAACGGTCTCGCTCCCATCTTATTGTCAGCATATTTTTTCACCAGATGCTCCTTCAGTGCTGCAGTGATCGTCAGATGGATGCCCAGCTGGTCCTCGCATCTCTTATACAGATTGGATGCCAGCAGATTTACGATCTCTTTCATATTCTCATTGTTCAGCTGGTGGAACACGATAATGTCATCGATACGGTTGATGAATTCCGGCTTGAAGCTGCGCTTTACCTCTTCCATGACATTGGATTTCATTTTCTCATAATCCTTCGTCTCGCTCTTCTCCGTTGCGAAGCCGAGATTCTTGGGATCTACAATCCGCTGTGCTCCGGCGTTGGATGTCATGATCAGCACCGTATTCTTGAAGCTGACCTTTCTGCCCTTGGAATCCGTAATATGACCGTCATCCAGCACCTGCAAAAGTACGTTGAACACATCCGGATGAGCCTTTTCGATCTCATCAAACAGAACGACAGAATAAGGATTCCTGCGGACCTTCTCGCTCAACTGGCCACCTTCTTCAAATCCCACATATCCGGGCGGGGAACCGATCATCTTAGATACCGAATGACCTTCCATATACTCCGACATATCCACACGGATCATGGCATCTTCCGAGCCGAACATAGCCTCTGCAAGCGCCTTGGATAATTCCGTCTTGCCGACGCCGGTAGGTCCTAAGAACAGGAAAGAACCGATGGGACGGTTCGGATCCTTCAGTCCCACACGGCCTCTGCGGATGGCTTTGGCCACAGCGGTAACTGCCTCTTCCTGACCAATCACACGCTTATGCAATGTCTTCTCCAGCTTCAGAAGTCTCTCGCTTTCCTTCTCTGCCAGCTTCTGCACCGGGATTTTGGTCCACTGGGCCACCACCTCGGCGATCTCATTTTCACCGATGCTTAAAGTATTTTCCTCTTCCCTTTTTTCACGCTTTTTCAGCAAACGCTCCTGCTTCTTTACCAGAGCATCCTGTTTCTTCTTGATCTCTGCCATCTGGGCAAAAGCTTCCACGCGGATAGCCTTCTCCATCTCCCAGTCCAGCTCCCGGATCTTATCCGAGATCTCCTTTGCCTTATCCGGTGCATCCATTGCATGCAGTCTGGCACTGGCCGCTGCCTCATCGATCAGGTCAATCGCCTTGTCGGGCAGATTCCTATCATTGATATAACGACTGGACAGTCTCACTGCCGCCTCCACCGCTTCCGGTGTAATGGTCACATGGTGATGTGCTTCGTACTTCCCCTTGATACCCTCCAGGATGCGGACAGCCTCTTCCTCTGTGGGTTCTTCCACCGTAACCGGCTGGAATCTCCGCTCCAGTGCAGCATCCTTCTCAATATACTTGCGATACTCCGCGATCGTGGTCGCACCGATCAGTTGGATCTCTCCGCGGGCCAGAGACGGTTTCATGATATTGGACGCATCAATAGCCCCCTCGGCACCTCCGGCACCGATGATCGTATGCAATTCATCCAGGAATAAAATAATATTCCCATCCTCTGTGACTTCCTTCAGTACCTTCTTGATCCGCTCCTCGAACTCTCCGCGGTACTTACTTCCCGCTACCATTCCGGACAGATCCAGTGTCAGTACTCTCTTATTCTGCACCGTAAAAGGCACATCTCCCGCCACGATCCGGGCTGCCAGTCCTTCCACCACGGCGGTCTTGCCAACACCGGGTTCCCCGACCAGGCAGGGATTGTTCTTCGTCCGTCGGCTCAGGATCTGGATCACTCTGCGGATTTCTTCATCTCTTCCGACTACCGGATCCAGCTTTCCTTCCCTGGCCAGCGCCGTCAGATCCCGGCTGTACTGCTCCAACGTAGACTGTTTCGCCTTACGGTCTCCCTTTTTTCCAAGGTCTTCTTTGTACAGATTGCCGTCCTGTCCGATAGCGATCAGGGTATCCACATAAATTTTCTGTACATTGGCTCCCAGCGTGTTCAACAGGCGTACCGCTACGTTTTCCCCCTCTTTGATCAGGGCCAGCAGCAAATGCTCCGTTCCGGTCTGCTTCTGTCCGAAACGTGCGGCCTGATGGTGTGCTTCCTCCAGGATTCTCGCGGCTCTGGGAGAATATCCCTCTCTGTCCTTCACTGCGACACCGTTCTCAAACGCAATCAAATCCCGGATCATGTCCATGACCTGCCCGGTCTCCACACCGTTATCAGCCAATACCTTGGCCGCCACACCGGTGTCTTCCTTTAATAATCCTACCAGAATGTGTTCCGTTCCGATGTAACCCTGCTTCAGGCTCCTTGCACATCTGGAAGCCTGCGCCAGCGCATTTTGCGCCTTATCCGTAAACTGTGACTGCATCAATTCAGTCCTCCATACTCTTCATATATTTCATCAATCAGCTCATGAACTTCCTGCCTGGAAATATTCTTGCAGCTGCTCTTAGCCAGTATTACCTGCAATTCCTTCCGCAATTCATCTACCGCACGCATGCGATCCACATCGAGTGCAATTACCGCGCCTTTTCGCCGGTCTACCTTAACATAACCTTCCTGCTTCAGAACCGTATATGCCTTATTTACTGTATGCATATTGATCCCGATCGTATCCGCCAGCTGGCGCACGCTGGGCAGAGAATCTCCTTCATGAAATTGTGACGTGGCAATTCCCATGATGATCTGATTGCGTAATTGCATATAGAGTGCTTCATCACTGTTGAAATCTATCTCTATTATCATCAAACTCGCTCCCTTCCCATGTCACTGATTGTTATATTCCTATTATAACAGTGAACGCAGTACTGTCAACTGTAACCGGGGAAAGTTTATCGTTTTTTAATCAAAAACGGCATCTCACTTGTGCAAGATGCCGTTTGCATTTTATTGATCTTCGTCTCCGTCCCAATTCAGGAATTCAAATTCAAATTCATCATCATCTGACATGAAGTTTTTGGACTTCCAGCCGGGATTCTGATTGCCTTCACTCTGCGGTACAGGCTTTGTGGGTCTTGCCACCGGTCTGCCGGCCTGCTGCGCTGGTCTTTCACTCTGCGGTGCCGTGGGTCTGCCTCCCTGAGGTGCAGGTCTTCCCTGTCCGGGTGTCACCGGTCTGCCTCCCCGGGGTGCAGGTCTTCTCTCCTGCGGTGCCGCAGGTCTTACGGTCTGTCCAATGGGTCTCTCTCCCTGAGGTGCGGGTCTGCCATCTGGACGTGTTCCCTGGCCTGTCGGTCTGGATGCCGGTCTTCTCTCGGCTCCCACTTCATGCATTACTTTCTGGCTGCCTTGCGGCCTGCCGCCCTGCGGTCTGCCTCCCTGAGGTGCGGGTCTTCCGTTTTGGGGTCTGCCTCCCTGGGGTCTGTCCACTCTTCTTCTGCGGGCCGTTTCCTCTTCCACGCCGGAGAAATAGGATGCGTCATTCATATCTTTGATTTTGAAGATCAACAGTGTCACCGCTGCTACCGCCGCTACAAGCAGAATCACCAAAATAATGATGACTGCTTTCTGGCTGCTGATTTTTTTCTGATTGGTCTCATACTGTGCATTGATCTCTGTGATCTGGTTCAGGGAATTGAACAGATCTTCAATCTTATATTGCTTCTGCCCTGCCATGTCCAGCAGATACCATGCATCTCCCTGCATCTGAGTATCCCAGTCTTTGGATGTGGTCTGTGTATCTTCCGCAGGCTGCTCGTCTGTGGGTTGTTCCTCTACCGGCTGTTCTTCTACCGGTGCCTGCAGCTCTCCGGATAATGCAACATAATCCGAACGAATGAAGCCTGTCACCTCGACACTGTTGGAAATAAAGCTTATCTGATACCATGTCTTTCCATCGGTTCCTGTTGCCTGTCCGGTCACAGTCAGTGCCATTCCATTCTCCGCAGTAGTCACGATCTGGCTGGTGGTAGACGCATTGCTGCGCACACGAACAGACTGACCTCCGGTCACGGTCGCACTCAGGGGTTCCACTGCAGTAACCTCCACAGGAGTCTCATTCACAACAGGCGCCGGTGTTGCTGTGGTCGTAGTCGTTGTAGTAGTTGTTGTAGTTGTTGTACCTGAAGAAGACGGCGGGGTAGATCCGTCGGTAATGCTTACCAGATCGGAACGAATATATCCCAGCGTATTCGCATCCACATATACTTCATACCAGGTATAACCGTCTGCTCCCTTGGTCTGACTTTTGATGGAGATCGCCTTATCCTTGGCTGCGCTGCCGATCACTTCACTGGAAGAATCCGCAGTTTTACGGATCTTAGCACTGGATGCTGTTACCTTGGCTGCACTTTCCGCATGGCTGACAATTGCCAGATTCTCACTAAAAAGTCCTGCTCCCAACACAAATACCAGTGCCAGCATTCCCCAGAAAACCTTACATTTACTTATTCTCTGTACTGTCTTTTTCATCTGCAACTCCTTTTGTATCCTGACCTTGTCTTACGCTTCATCGATTGCTTTGCCAATGTCATGACGCATGTATTTATTCTCGAAAGAGATCCATTCCGTTGCCGCATAAGCGTTGGCACGGGCTTCTTTCAGATCTGCTCCCTTCGCCGTCACCCCCAGGACACGACCACCGTTTGTAACGATTCCCTTGTCCGTAAGCTTCGTTCCGGCATGGAAGCAATAATAACCGTCTTTTCCGTCGAAGTTCTCCAGACCGCTTATTACAAATCCCTTCTCATAGGATACGGGATAGCCGTCGCTTGCCAGGACCACACATACCGCAGCATTGTCCTCAAATTGCAGGTCGATCTGATCCAGTGTGCCGTCCACACAGGCTTCCATCACTTCGATAATATCATTCTTCATACGCGGCAGTACCACCTGCGCCTCCGGATCACCGAATCTGGCATTGTATTCTAATACCTTGGGGCCGTTCGGAGTCAGCATCAGTCCGAAGAAAATGACTCCCTTGAAAGATCTGCCTTCCGCTGCCATGGCATCCACGGTAGCCTGGTAGATGTATTTCTTACAGAATGCATCCACTTCCTCTGTATAGAAGGGGCTGGGAGAAAAGGTTCCCATACCGCCGGTGTTCAGCCCCTGATCGCCGTCCTTTGCTCTCTTATGATCCTGCGCAGAAGTCATGATGCGGATGGTCTTGCCGTCCACAAAAGAAAGTACACTGACTTCTCTGCCTGTCATAAACTCTTCGATGACCATGCGGTTGCCGGCTGCACCGAACTTTTTATCCAGCATGATCTCATCCACGCCTGCCAGCGCTTCTTCTAAAGTATTGCAGATCAATACGCCCTTGCCCAGTGCAAGACCGTCCGCCTTCAGCACGATGGGAAAGCTTGCCTGCTCCTTCAGGTACTTAATAGCCTCCTCCGCGTTATCAAAATTCTCATAAGCTGCGGTGGGAATGTTGTATTTCTTCATGAGATCCTTGGAAAAGGCCTTGCTACCTTCCAGGATCGCTGCATTTTTACGGGGTCCGAAAGCCCGCAGACCCTCTGCCTCCAGTGCATCCACCAGTCCGCCGACCAGGGGATCATCCATGCCTACGATGGTCAGGTCAATGGCCTGTTCCTTCGCAAATGCCACGATCTTATCAAATTCCATGGCTCCGATGGGAACACATTCTGCGATCTGACCGATCCCGGCATTGCCCGGAGCACAATAGATCTTATCTACTTTAGGACTTTTTGCCACACAGGTTGCAATGGCGTGCTCTCTGCCGCCACCGCCTACGATCAATACTTTCATACCCATATCTTCTGCCTTCCTTAATTTTCGTTGTTTGTATGCTTTACTTTTCCGTTCACGACACAGATCCGTCCGTTGGCAATGTCATCCACTGCCTTCGGAAGAAGCAGCCACTCTGCCTGTTCCATCACACGTCTCTGCAACGTCTCCGGAGTGTCGTCGTCCTCCACTGCCACTGCCTTCTGTGCAATGATAGGACCCTCGTCCATGCCTTCATTCACAAAATGTACCGTAGCTCCTGTCACTTTCACACCGCGCTCCAGTGCTTTTTCATGCACATGTAGTCCGTAGTATCCCACACCGCAGAAAGAAGGGATCAGGGACGGGTGGATATTGATGATCCGGTTGCTGTATTCATGTACCATTGCCTCCGGGATCTTCACCAGGAATCCTGCCAGTACGATTAAGTCCGGAGCAAACTCCTTCACCTTTGCAAGCAGTGCCTCATTAAATACTTCTCTGCTCTCATAATCCTTCGGAGACACACAAACTGCGGGAATCCCGGCATTCTGTGCTCTCTCTAAGCTCTTTACCGTCTTGTTATTGCTGATGACACCCACGATCTGTGCATTGGTAACCTTTCCTGCTGCAATAGCATCAATGATGGCCTGTAAATTCGTGCCGCCGCCGGATACCAGTACGACTACTCTTAACATATGGTCACACCCTTTTCACCGGCCTCACAGGTACCTACCACATAAGCAGTCTCGCCTGCTGCCTTCAGAGCTTCCATAGTCTTATCCACATCTGCGGGATCCAGTGCCAGTACCATGCCCAGACCCATGTTGTAAGTATTATACATCATCTCGTCTGTGATATTGCCTTTCTTCTGCATCAGGCGGAAAATAGCAGGCACTTCGTAGCTGTCTTTCTTCACGACTGCACGGATGCCGTCGGGAAGCATTCTGGGGATGTTCTCATAGAAACCACCACCGGTGATATGGCTGCAGCCCTTTACCTTAACACCTGCGTTCTTCACAGACTTCATAGCCTTCACGTAGATTCTGGTAGGAGCAAGCAGTGTCTCACCAAGAGTCTTGCCCAGCTCGTCATAATAGGTATCCAGGCTCTCTTTTGTCATATCGAATACTTTTCTCACCAGAGAAAAACCATTGGAATGTACACCGGAGGAAGCGATGCCCACCAGTACATCACCGGGCTTGATATTCTCACCGGTGATCAGATCTTTACGTTCTACCACGCCTACGGCAAATCCTGCCAGATCATACTCATCCTCGGGCATCAGTCCGGGATGTTCTGCGGTCTCACCGCCTACCAGTGCTGCGTCAGACTGCTTACAGCCCTCTGCCA
>OMDL01001469.1_pt1 | contig 12133 bp, 9 predicted proteins | sample 1674081 | NCBI WGS metagenome assembly OMDL01 (sample SAMEA103958139, study PRJEB25191) | human gut metagenome | biome: human-associated habitat [ENVO:00009003]; feature: intestine environment [ENVO:2100002]; material: feces | place: Germany | collected 2013/2015
TCATCTTTATTTGTTGTTATAAATCTGCCATTACCTACTAATGGTTACTCTTTCTCTTCTTTTCGTAATTTTTAGGTATTGTTCTCCTTTTTAACTACCTCTACCTTTGCCCCAATAAAATTTAAGATAAAAGATGAGAAAATTAACAGGCTTATTCGTTTTATGTTTTCTGCTTTCTGCCAATGCTTTGCAGGCTGCTGAACCTGAAAAAGTTACTTCTGCAGCAGAGAGTACGGAAATTTCAACGGACAAAGAGAAAAAGGAAAAAGTAGCGAATGATGGCGACAACTACAAGAAATTCCGTTTCGGTGGATACGGAGAAATGGTTGCAAGTTTTAAGGATTATGGTATTAACCGTTTCTATGGTGCGCCTGAAGGCAATCCAGACAAACATAGGAATACAATTTCTATACCCCGTTTCGTGTTGGCTCTGGATTACAAGTTCAATTCCAAATGGATACTCGGTGCTGAAATCGAGTTTGAATCCGGTGGTACGGGTACTGCTTATGAACTTGAGAATATGGAAAACGGTGAGTATGAAACGGAGGTGGAAAAGGGTGGCGAAGTGGCTATCGAGCAATTCCACATTACCCGTTTAATTGTTCCACAATTCAACATACGTGCCGGTCACGTCATTGTCCCGGTAGGATTGACCAACGCCCATCATGAACCAATCAATTTCTTTGGAACTTATCGGCCGGAAGGAGAGACAACCATCCTTCCTTCTACGTGGCATGAAAACGGACTCGAGTTTTTTGGTTCTTTTGGAAAAGGATATGCCAGCTTTGATTATCAAGCCATGATAGTGGCCGGTCTGAATGCCAATGGTTTTGACCGTAACACCTGGATAGCAAGTGGCAAACAAGGCATCTTTGAAGAAGACAACTTTACTTCACCGGGCTATGTGGCTCGTCTGGACTACAAGGGGGTTCCGGGGTTGCGTATAGGCGCTTCGTTTTATTACTGCGCTGATGCCGGTTCCAATTCTGACAAAGCGGATACTTATTCGTCTACCGGTAAGATTCCGGTAAGAATCTACACGGCAGATGCCCAATACCGTAATAAATATGTGATTGCCCGTGCCAATATGGTATACGGAAATTTGGGCAATTCAGCGAAGCTTAGTGAGGCAAATACCAAATTGTCGAATAAATCTCCTTACAGCCGTATAACCCCCATTGCAAAGAATGTAGTCAGTTATGCAGCCGAGGCCGGTTTGAATATCAGCGCTTTCTTCAAAGGAAACAAGAAAGTTCCGGTTATCTACCCCTTTGCACGTTATGAATATTATAATCCGCAAGAAAAGGGAGAGGCCAGCCAGATAATGGAGAAACGTTGTCAGGTAAGCATGTGGACTGCTGGATTGAATTGGTATGCCTTGCCTAATCTGGTGGTAAAGGCTGATTACACCACCCGCCAAATCGGAACAAACAAGGTTTTTGGAACTGGCAAGTATAATAGTGAAAATGAGTTTTCGATCGGTATTGCCTATATCGGTTGGTTTGTCAAGAAGTAGATGAATAGTAATCAATTAATTTTATACAGATGAAGAAAAATTTCTTTTATGCGACAGCTTTGGTATTAGGGCTGGCATTTACGGCTACTGCTTGTAGCGATGATGATGACAACAGTACAGTTAATCCTGCTGACATTGAGTATAACTCGGAGAATGCGGCAAGTTGGCACAACTACATGAGAAATGTGGCGGCTTTGTTGAAGACAGATGCCACCAATCTTTATGATTCTTGGAATACGAGTTATAAGGGTGGGGCAAGTTTTGCAACTTCCTTCAAAGCTCATAATGGTGCCTATAACTTTTCAAGTGCCTGGAACTGTATAGAGCAGGTTATCGACGGTTGTGTTGAAATCTCCAATGAGGTAGGTGAGACGAAGATTGGTGATCCATATAATAAATATATGGCAAACAATGTTACAGAGGCCCTCTATGCTGTTGAGTCATGGTATAGCTGGCATTCCCGTGATGATTATACCAATAATATTTACTCAATCCGCAATGCCTATTACGGCTCTTTGGACGGTAAGGTGAGCGACAAGTCAATTTCAAAATTGGTGGCTGGAGCCAATGCGGAGTTGGATACGAAAGTGTCGGCAGCTATCACTACGGCAGCATCGGCTATTCAGGCTATTCCCCAACCTTTCCGTAATAATATCAACAGTCAGGAAACGGTAGCGGCTATCAAGGCTTGTGAAGAACTGGAAAGTGTATTGGATAAGGAGTTGAAACCTTATATCAGGGACAATAGCACCATTAACAGCAATGAAGCACTTGACCCGATTGTTGAAAATTATGTCAATGTTGTGGTTTTGCCTACCTATAAGGATTTGAAGGAGAAGAATAGTACGCTGTATGACGCTGTGGTGGCTCTTGCCAACAATCCCTCTAACAGTGCTTTTGAGACGGCATGCAATGCTTGGATAACAGCCCGTGAACCTTGGGAGGAAAGTGAGGCGTTCCTATTTGGGCCGGTGGATGAGCTGGGGCTTGACCCGAATATGGATAGTTGGCCTTTGGACCAGAACGCCATTGTCCAGATTCTGAATTCCCAGAAATGGGGCGATTTGGAATGGAGCGAGGGTGATGATGATGCAAAAGTTGAATCTGCCCAAAATGTACGCGGATTCCATACTTTAGAATTCCTGCTTTTCAAGGATGGCAAGCCTCGTACAGTTAAATAAGAATTATTTATAAACAATACTCAAGAAGTAAAGGGGGGGATTTGGAGAATCCTGCCTTTACTTCTTTGGCATGTTTGGATATGCCATTATTAAAAAGTAGATAAAGATGATGAATCATTTAATGAGATATTCATGTCTTCTCCTTTGTTTGTCGGCAGGTTTGACTGCTTGTGATGATGATGGGATTGACGTGTTGGATATAGAGATTCCTGAAGGATACGCTCTGTCTGCCGGAACGTCCACAATCTTCATGAATTCATCCAAGGCCTATGATTCACCGGCAGATTGGGTGTCGGGTGTTTACAACAGTCGCTTTAATGATGGTGACGGGCTTTACGATGATGTGCGTACGAGTAGCAATGGCATGGGAGGGGGGCTTGGCCCGGTCTATGCGGGGTATTCTTGTGGCAGTTGTCATCGTAATGCCGGCCGTACCAAACCGACGCTGTGGAGTGAAGGTGGATCGGGTAGTTACGGGTTTTCCTCGATGCTGGTTTATATAAGCCGCAAGAATGGTGCGTTTTTTCAGGATTATGGTCGTGTTCTCCATGACCAGGCAATTTATGGAGTGAAACCGGAGGGAAAGCTTTCTGTGGAGTATACTTATGAGACTTTTACCTTTCCCGACGGAGAGAAGTATGAACTTTGCAGACCGGTTTATTCCATATCCGAATGGTATGCTGACAGTATAAAGCCTGAAGATATGTTCTGTACGGTGCGTATCCCGTTGAGACATGTCGGTATGGGGCAAATGATGGCTTTGGAACCTACGGAGATTGAAGCGCTTGCTGCAAAAAGTAATTATCCGGAGTATGGTATAAGTGGCCGTTGCAATTACATTACCGAACGTGGTGTGAGAAGCTTGGGGCTGTCGGGAAATAAGGCTCAACATGCGGATTTGACTGTTGAACTTGGTTTTTCAAGTGATATGGGTGTTACCAATAGCCGCTATCCGGAAGAGATATGCGAGGGGCAGTCCCAGGTGAATCAAGGCAGCATGATGGGGCTTTCTTATGCCCAGTTGGATGTTTCTACAGAAGATATGGAAGATGTTGACTTGTATATGCAGAGTCTTGGTGTTCCTGCACGGCGTAATGTGAATGACCCGCAGGTGATAAGGGGAGAACAGAATTTCTATAAAGCCAAGTGCCATCTTTGCCATGTCACCACGTTGCATACCAAGCCTCGGGGCTCCGTGCTGTTGAACGGTACCCGTTTGCCATGGTTGGGAAGTCAGACAATTCACCCCTATTCGGATTTTTTGCTGCATGATATGGGCTCCGAAATTATGGGAGTCGGTCTGAATGATAACTATGTAAGTGGGTTGGCGCGTGGCAATGAATGGCGCACTACTCCGCTTTGGGGTATCGGGCTTCAGGAAAAGGTAAACGGACATACCTACTTCTTGCACGATGGCCGTGCCCGCAATCTTGTTGAAGCCATAATGTGGCATGGGGGAGAGGGAGAAGCATCGAAAAATCTCTTTAAGAACATGAGCAAGGATGACCGTGATGCCCTGATTGCATTTTTAAATTCACTTTAGAACTAATAAGCTTTATATAAAAAGTAATTATGAAGAAATTTTTATATGTCGCCATGCTGGCTGTTTTGCCTTTGACCGCTATGGCGCAACATGAGGAAGATACGGAGAATGGTGTAGTGTCATTGGCCGGAAGAGAAGGTTTTACCATTGAAACAAAGAAAGGTGACTTTGTTTTCAAGCCTTATCTGTTGGTACAAACGAGTGCTAATTTCAATTGGTATGATGATGAAGGCTTGGATAAGGCTTATAACCAAGATAATATTGCCAATTCGGGTTTTTCCATTCCTTATGCCGTACTTGGCTTTACTGGCAAGGCTTTTGGAAAAGTAGCTTTCAATCTGTCCATCAATGCTGCTGCAAGTGGAGGAGCGCTGTTACAGCAGGCGTGGTTTGATGTACAGCTGAAAAAACAATTTGCGATTCGTGTCGGAAAGTTCAAGACTCCATTCTCGCATGCCTATCTGACAACTCTTGGCGAAACACTGCTTCCCCAGTTGCCGGTTTCTCTGACGTCTTCTGTAATTTTGCCTTATTCGTTGAATGCCGTGACGCCTAATATCGGTACGGGATTTGACCTGGGTGTTGAAATTCACGGTCTGGTGGCAGATAAGTTCGGTTATGAAGTCGGCTTGTTCAATGGAACCGGAGCTTCCGTGAATACAGCTTCAAAGACGATGAGTGATGACTGGCATATCCCTTCATTGCTGTATGCCGGACGTCTGACTTATATGCCCAAGGGGGTGATGCCTTCCACACAAGGTAATCCTAACCGTTTGAACGAGGATAAGATATTATTCGGTCTTTCGGGTTCTATCAATGTGGAGAGTGAAAATGAGAGTACCAATGATACCCGTGTGGGGTTGGAATTTGCCATGTTGAAGAACAAGCTCTATCTGGCGGCTGAAGCTTATTATATGAATGTAGGTTTCACCAAACGGCAAAAGATAAATGAATCGTATAGCTTTTTAGGCGGTTATGTGCAAGGTGGTTACTTTGTCGCTCCCCGCCTACAGCTTGCCGCACGCTACGATATCTTCAATCGTAACGGTACGGATGACGACGGTTTCCTGAATATGCCTGCTGTAGGTATGAATTACTTTTTCAGAGGATGCAACTTGAAATTGCAGGCAATGTATCAGTATGTAGCCCGTTGGGGACACGACACGCAGCTCGACCGTGATAATGATAATTTAGGTCTGGCCACTCACTCTGCCACGGTGATGCTTCAATATACATTCTAAATGAAGTCAGGAAAGGATTCGTCTATGAAAAAATACATTCTTTTCTTTTTTCTGCCCGTGCTTCTTATAGGTCTGCATGCATGCGATGAGGGGAGAATTTATGAGAATGCCGTAGTGGCCACGGGTGAAGGACGCACAGTGAAGATGACAGGCCGGATTAGTGGTGTGGATAAGTGGTCGGGCGACTATAGTGTGGTAGTGGCAGGATTTGATGATGAAAGCGATTATGCCATTGTTTCAAAGGTTGTTCCGGCATCCGAATCGGATAATGATGAAATCCAGTTGACAATGTCCGGCATAACGGATGAGGTGACAACTGTCGAGCTATGTGTAATCAATAAGTTGAGAAAGCGCATTGTCAGTTTGGTGGCAATGGAATGTACTGAAATCGCTGATACTATACTTATGGATGCAGGAACAGTTGATGCAAGTATGTACAATGCCATTCAACAAAAAATATTCAATGCCACTTGTACGGCTTGCCATGGTCTTAGCACCACTCCGGGTGGTGGCTTGAATCTGCTGGAAGGACATAGCCATGCTGATCTGGTCAACCGGGCTTCAACGACGGTGGACGGTAAAATGAGGGTTATGCCCGGTAATGCGTCAGAAAGTGTCTTGCATCTCATATTGGGTACGGACATCAGCTCGGATTGGCGTATAGACCATTCTCAGATGATAACCTCATCTGATATGCAGTCTTTGATTGGCAACTGGATTGACGATGGTGCACAGCAGTAATAATGATGGGCCTTACTGGTAATACCGGTACTTTTTTGAACAACAACGACTAATTGATATTTAATATGAAAGATAAACAACAACAAACTAATCAATCGGAGAATACCTTAACCGAAATCTTTAAATATGAGGTAGAAGCGGGTGTTTCAGAATATCATGTAATGATTCATGCCACCAGACCGGAAGCGACTTATGAAGAACAGCTGAATGCGGTGGTCGACACTTACTGCCAACTGCGTGAAAGTGAACTACAAGGTGCTGTTGCCATCTTTAAACGCTACTTTCTAAGTGACGCCGCCAATCAGGCAGATATGCTACTGGCGCTTTCGGCAGAATGTTCGGATTGTGCACTCTCCGTGGTAGAGCAGCCGCCGTTGAACGGTACAAAGATCGCACTGTGGGTCTATCTGCAGAAAGGTGTAGAAACACAGGTGCTTCATAACGGATTGTTCGAAGTGAGACATGGCGCCTACCGTCACCTTTGGGGAGGCGGCTCTTTCAATCGTGCTGCCAATTCGGAATACCAGACCCGTCTGCTGTTGAATGACTATGTGATGCAGCTGATGGAACAGGGCTGCAAGCTGGCTGATAATTGCATACGTACCTGGTTCTTTGTACAGAACGTGGATGTGAATTATGCCGGAGTGGTGAAGGCACGTAATGAGGTGTTTGTTACCCAGGACTTGACGGAGAAGACTCATTATATTTCCAGTACCGGTATCGGTGGCCGTCATGCCGACCCAAAAGTGACGGTTCAGATGGATACTTATGCTGTAGATGGTTTGAAATCTGAACAAATTCACTACCTTTACGCACCGACACATCTGAATCCCACATACGAATACGGTGTGAGTTTCGAGCGAGGTACGTATGTGGATTATGGCGACCGTCGCCAGGTGTTTATTTCGGGTACTGCGAGCATCAATAATAAAGGTGAGGTGGTATATCCCGGAGACATTCGCAAGCAGACGGAACGTATGTGGGAGAATGTGGAGGCTTTGTTGAAAGAGGCTGGCTGTACGTTTGATGATTTAGGACAGATGATTGTTTATCTGCGGGATGTTGCAGACTATACCGTGGTCAAAGGAATGTATGACGAGCGTTTTCCGGATACTCCGAGAGTGTTTGTATATGCTCCCGTATGTCGTCCGGGTTGGCTGATAGAGATGGAATGTATGGGAGTCAAGTCTTTAGAAAACAAGGAGTTTGCTCCATATTGATTTTTTACTTTTAATTGATAGCTCTTAATTGAAAAAGTTTCTCATAGCTGTTTATGGTTGTTTGCTGCTCTTACTTGCTGCAACTACGTTTGTAGAGCAGACATACAGTACGGATTTTGTAGAAAAGCATGTTTATCATACGATTTGGTTCTGTTGTTTGTGGGGAGCCCTTGCTGCGATGACTGTTGTTGTGCTTGTAAGACAGCGGTTGTGGCGGCGTCTCCCGACGTTGTTGTTGCATGGCTCCTTCCTCGTGATTTTGGCGGGAGCCATGACTACGTTTCTTTGTGGCCGGAAAGGATATGTGCATCTTACTGTCGGCAGTGAGGTGAACTGCTTTTTGGAACAAGACGGCAGGCAGGTTGTAGAGTTACCGTTCACCTTACGTCTGGACAGTTTCCGGATTGAGTACTATCCGGGTACGGATGCTCCTGCAGATTATATCAGCTATATTCACGGTGAGACGCCCGTCTCCATGAACCGTATTCTTTCACGGCAGGGGCTCCGCTTTTATCAGTCTTCCTTTGATGAGGATATGCAGGGGAGCTGGCTGACAGTGAATTATGACCCGTGGGGGATAGGGATTACCTATAGTGGATACCTCTTGTTAGGTGTCTCCATGCTCTGGATGCTGGTCAGCCGGGGTGGAGAGTTCCGCAGGCTGCTGAGGCATCCGTTGTTGAAGAAGGGAGGAATGTTTGTCCTATTGTTGCTGTGTCTGGGAAGTGGGGTACATGCGCAGAAGAGAAGCCTTCCGGCACTGGCACGCAAGCAGGCGGATAGTCTTGCCCGTAAGCAGGTGATTTATAATGACCGTGTGGTTCCTTTCAATACCCTTGCGCGCGATTTTGTACTGAAACTGACGGGAAAATTGTCTTATGGAGGCATGACGCCGGAGCAGGTGATTGGCGGATGGCTTCTGCGTCCGGAGGTTTGGCAGAATGAGCCGATGATTTATATCAAAAACGAGGCACTCCGTCGCCTGCTTCATTTGGAGACACCCTATGCATGTCTGGCTGATTTGTTCGACGGTGAGAAGTATCGCTTGCAGAAGTTCTGGAAGGGGAAGCAAGACCATCATCAGAAAATGACTTCTCTGGAAAAGGCCATTGTAGAGGCGGATGAAAAGGTGGGACTGATTTTGATGCTCCAAAATGGTACATTGATTCGTCCTTTGCCGGAAGACGGGAGTGTGGAGCCTGTTTCCGATACTAAAATACAAGCCGAATTGCTGTATAACCGTATTCCTTTCAGCAAATTGCTGTTCATGTTCAACCTTACGGTGGGGATGCTGGCTTTCTTCCGTCTGCTGTATCGCGGCCTGCGCCGTTCGTCGGCATTGTCAGACTCTTCCGGTAGGATTGTAGCGCTCTCTTTCTCTTCGCGTTTGGCAGATACTTTTTTCCCGTTTTCTCTTTATGCGGCGTTTCTCTTTCAGCTCTTCGGGTATGGCCTGAGGTGGTACATCGGTGGGCGAATACCGTTGGGCAACGGATACGAAACGATGCAGTTCATGGCATTGTGTGCGCTGTTCCTGGCTTGTCTGTTTCGGCGGCGCTTCCCGTTTATGGTGCCTTTCGGTTTTTTGCTGTCCGGTTTTGCCTTACTGGTGTCCTATTTGGGACAGATGAATCCCCAAATCACTCCCTTGATACCCGTGCTCGTTTCTCCGTGGCTCAGTACGCATGTGTCGTTGATAATGATGTCTTATGCTTTGTTTGCCTTTATGATGCTGAACGGCATACTGGCATTGTGTCTTCGCCGTTCAGCCCGGATGTTGATGCTGCTCAGCCGATTGCTGCTTTATCCCGCCGTTTTCTTTTTGGGAGCCGGCATTTTTCTGGGTGCGGTTTGGGCCAATGCTTCTTGGGGGCGTTATTGGGCTTGGGACCCGAAGGAAGTATGGGCGCTGATTACCTTTATGGTTTATGGAGCGGCGTTCCATGCGCGCAGCCTGCGCATTTTCCGCAGTCCGTTATTCTTCCATATCTATATGGTTGCCGCCTTTCTGACAGTCCTGATGACCTATTTCGGGGTGAACTACATCCTTGGAGGAATGCACAGCTATGCCAATGCCTGATTTGTGGGTGGTTCTACCTATTTATGATGACTGACTTGTTTTATTATACCTAATTTAAGTGATTGCGTACTGTCTGCCGATGCCTTATCTTTGCAACATCAGATTTGAATGAATTAGTTAGTCATAATTACGTAACCACTTTTATGAAGATAAAAGGATCCCCGCTTCCCGATGTGATATCGTGAAGCGGGGATTTGTGTATGGCGTGACGGATACTGTGGGTAAGGTTGGATAAGGATACTTGTGGGGCATAAAGAGTCATAGGATGGGGAGGGATGACATAGGGGATGAGCTTTGTCTTCAGGCACAAGATAAACCTTAATCAATAGGCAGAGGGCTTTTCCCGTATGGAGGAGCATACTTTTGCAAGGGATTCATCCGGTTTTTCCCTATAGGCCGCAGCGGGTAGGGAAACGGTTGCCGGAAGAATCTTATAGAGAGTCCTTGATGTCGCTCAATTCTACCAGCTTGTTGACAATAGCGTAGATGGTGAGCCCTGCCGGAGAATGTATCTGCAGTTTGCGTGCAATGTTACGGCGATGGGTAATGACAGTATGGATGGAGAGGTAGAGTTTGTCGGCGATGGCTTTGTTGGTCATGCCCTTCACAACGCAGGTGATGATTTCCTTTTCGCGCTGGCTCAGGGTTTCTTGTTCGCTGTCTTTTTCTTCTTCCTCCTCGGTGTGTAGCAAGTGGTTGATTTTGGAGGCGATGACATCTACGTCATCGCACATGGCGAAGTTCTCGTCATATTCCTTCAATATGTTGTTGTCGATGACGGAGCATACCATAGCAATGTACTTGATACCGGATTTTCCGTGTTCTGCCTTGAAGGCGGGCAGGTCGAACCAGCCACCGAAAGTGGGGTTGATGATGATAATGTCTGCCGGATGCATGTGAATGTAGTTTTGCAGCGATTCCGGAGAAGAAACTTCAATAGGGTGTGCATTCAAGTTGGGAATACGCTTCAAAACAGCCGTCAGACCACTCCGGATGATGACCGAAGTTTCTGCAATGACAATCTTCAAAGAAGTATTATTGTTCATTTTTCAGTTTCCTTTCTATTTGCGCTACGGCGGGAACAAACATATAATCTTCTACCTGGCAGTGGGTGGCAAGGTCTTGTTCGCAGTTGAATATATCGAACAAGACCGCATTCAGGAGATTGTTGTTCTCCTTTTCCGGGTAGTATTTGATGATGATGTTCTTCAGCTCTTTCAGTTTGGTATCTATCTGATTATGTTTGCTGGCAAAAGTGGCGATGTTGTATTCGTCCGATAGGTTGCCTTGGAGTAATTGCTCTACATAGGTGAATACGGCCTGGTTTTCATATTCCATGTGGCGGCGTACCTCCTTGGCATATTCATCGAAGAACTTCAGGATGAGGTAGGCTACATCGTTTGTACTGGAACAATCGATGGCTTCGATGAGTTTGCGGCGGATGGCCGGCAGGTTGAAGTCGAGGAAATACGTGTGGGCACGCTTCAGATAATCCATAAGGGCGGGAATGGAAAAGTCACTTTCATTGCCGCTGTAAGAGTATTGTTCTTCGCTGATAAAGTTGGCTACGGCGAGGAATGTGGGGCAATCTACGCCTTGCGCTTCGCAGACGTCCTTCACGCTCTTGTCTCCGAATCCTAATGACAGTCCGAAGCGGCTCATCACCATTAATAAGGAGTAATTGTCACAGATGAGGTCACTCATCTTGTCCGTGGAGCGGTACTTATGTTGCTCATTCATTGTATGTTATTGTTTTTAATTCTTTAATTCGTGCGCAAAGTAACGGCTTTTATCCGAGAACTGCAATCGCTATTAGTAGGTATTTTGCTTGTCGGGAGATGGTTGGAGAGTGGTGTTTGCCGGATAAACTAAAAGCTTTAGTTTTATTTAACGAGAGAAATTAGTTTTTGAACTAAATAATTTAGTTATTTGCAGAAAACAAAGAATGTTATGAAAGGATTGACTGCAAAAGAAGAAGAAATCATGGGCTTTTTCTGGGAAAAGGGACCCTTGTTTGTGAAGGAAATGCTGGCATTCTATGAAGAGCCGAAACCACATTTCAATACTTTGTCCACCATTGTGAGAGGATTGGAGGATAAGGGATTCCTGAGCCATCATACGTACGGCAACACGTATCAGTATTATGCGGTGGTCAGCGAGGAGGATTTTCGCAAGCGGACACTGAAGAACGTTATCAGTAAATATTTCAATAATTCCTACCTCAGCGCAGTGTCGTCTTTGGTGAAGGAAGAGGATATATCCTTGGAAGAATTGAAGCAGTTGATACAAGACGTGGAAAAGGGAAGGGACTGAGATTGTTGAGACTCTAATAACTCTGGCTTATGAAAAATATCGGATTGGTTTGTTTGCTGCTGGTAAGTATTTGCTGCGGATTGCAGGCAAAGAAAATCGTAAAGGTACCCTATTTCATGGCATGCAATACGCGTAGCATTGAAGTGGAGCAAGTGACGCTTGGAAAAGATACGACCTGGCTGGCGGTAAGGCTTTATGGTATGCAGGGCGATAAGGTCAGGATTGATTCGACAGCTGTGTTGCGGGCATCCGGAAAGGATTACGGATATTTGGGAAATACCGGTTTTGCCAGGGATGA
>OMDL01001479.1_pt1 | contig 12074 bp, 10 predicted proteins | sample 1674081 | NCBI WGS metagenome assembly OMDL01 (sample SAMEA103958139, study PRJEB25191) | human gut metagenome | biome: human-associated habitat [ENVO:00009003]; feature: intestine environment [ENVO:2100002]; material: feces | place: Germany | collected 2013/2015
AAGTTTGTGCGCAAGCACAAATCTTGCGTGTGAAAAATCTTATTTTTCACACTATACTCTTTTTCCATGATATAAAAAACAGGATGTTTGAAACATCCTGTTTTTTATACGATATTCTCATTTAGTATATCCGTCTGTAAAATAATCATACAGAAAATCAATTTTACGTTTCTTTTATATATCTTTATTTTAAAAAAGCATTACCAACATCCGAGCAGATAATTATATAATCCCTCGTATTTTCCTTTGGAATTGTTCCAGGAATAATCATTTGCCATGCCGCGGTCAATCATCTGGTTCCACTGTTTCCTGCGGTCGAAGAAAATATGTTTGGAATAATTGATCACAGAAAGCATTTCATCTCCATTATAATTTGCAAAGGAAAAACCGTCTCCCGTATTTTCATATTCGTTAAATGGTTTTACCGTATCTCTCAGTCCACCTGTTTCACGAACGATCGGAACTGTACCGTAGCGGAATGAAATAAGCTGTGTCAGGCCACACGGTTCGAAGCGGGACGGCATCAGGAATGCATCTGCTGCTGCGTACAGTTTGTGTGCAAGTTCATCGGAATAACAGATATTTGCAGAAACACGATCGCCATATTTCCATGCATAATGGCGGAACATGTTTTCATACTGCGGATCTCCGGTACCGATAACAACCAGCTGTGTATAGTCGTCCACGATCCGGTCGATTGCATAATTTACAAGATCTAAACCTTTCTGGTCAGTCAGTCTTGAGATCAGACCGATCATGTACTTTTTCTTGTCAACGGCAAGTCCTAATTCTGCCTGCAATTTTACCTTATTCATGTATTTTTTCTTACGGAAATCAGACGGCTTATAGTTGGTATAAATCTTTGTATCCGCTGCCGGATCATATACCTGATAATCAATACCGTTTACAATACCCTGCATATCAAAATGCCGTGCAGACAACAGACCATTTAAACCTTCTCCATAATACTCGGTCTGAATCTCCTGTGCATAGGAATCACTGACTGTAGTGATATAATCGGCATAGACAAGACCACCCTTTAACATGTTGGCATCTTTTTTAAATTCCAGCTTATCCGGTGTAAACAGGGAAGCTGAAAATCCGGTCAGTCCCTGCATGGTCTTGATATCCCATACTCCCTGGAACTTTAAGTTGTGGATCGTCATAATACTCTTCATGCCCCAGTAAAAGGAATCAGCCTGAAATTCATTTTTTAGATATACCGGAATCAGACCCGTCTGCCAGTCATGACAGTGAATGATATCCGGACAGAAGTCGATCTGTTTTAACATGGACAAAACAGCCTTGTCAAAGAAACAGAATTTTTCAATATCATAACGGACATCACCGTACGGTACTGCACAGTTAAAATATTCCTGATTATCAATAAAATAATATGTAATGCCATCCATGACATATTTTAAAATACCGACATACTTATTCGTAATATAACTGCCGGCACTCATATAAAAATGAGCAACATATTCAAACTTGCTGCGAAACTTGTCCGGTATGCAGCTGTAATTCGGTATTACAACCCGGACATCCCACTCGTTTTTGTCAAATTCCTTCGGCAATGCTCCACATACATCTGCCAAACCCCCGGTTTTAATAAACGGAACACACTCCGATGCTGCAAAAAGTATTTTCTTCATAGCAATCTCCATTCCTGTGTTTATTCTTCAAATCTTAATTACTATTATCATATAACATTTCCGAAAAGAATACCATATTTTTTTACTGCAAAGCAGAAAAATTTAATACAATGTAAAAAAACTTTTATTTATAAAAAACGACACAGACTTTTCATCCATGCCGTTTATCTTATGTACCTTGAATCTTATTTATTCATCCCAGTTGTGATATACTTCCTGAACATCATCATCATCATCCAGCAGATCAAGAATACGGTTGATATTTGTTAAATCTTCCTCTGCTGTCAGCTCTACATAATTCTGTGGAATCATTGTAACCTCTGCTTCTGCCATAGGGATCTTCTCTGCTTCAAGTGCAGCGTGTACTGCCTCAAAATCATTTGGATTTGTGATGATCTCGTAGCTGTCATCTTCCTCAGAAAAATCCTCTGCGCCTGCATCAAGTGCGATCATCATCAGATCATCCGCATCCATCTCACAGTCTTCTTTTGCGATAATGATCTGTCCCTTTTCATCGAACATATAGGAAACGCATCCCTGTGTACCGATGCTTCCGTGTCCCTTTGTAAATGCGTTACGGACATTGGCAGCTGTGCGGTTCTTATTGTCGGTCAGACATTTTACGATGATAGCTGTTCCGCTCGGACCATATCCCTCATAGGTACAGTACTCGTAATTGACAGAGTTTCCTTCACCGGATGCCTTTTTGATACCACGCTCAATCGTATCATTTGGCATGTTACTTGCTTTCGCTTTGGCAATGACCTGAGCCAGTTTAAAGTTGTTTGCAGGATCCGGGCCGCCATCTTTTACTGCAACGGCAATCTCACGTCCGATAATTGTAAAAATCTTTCCTTTTGCTGCATCATTTTTTTCTTTTTTGTGCTTAATATTCGCAAATTTGGAATGTCCTGACATAAATACTTCCTCTTTTCTCACTTGTTTATTGCTTCGAAAATACATTTTATTTTATCACTATTTCCGTTTTCTGGCAAGCCTATTTATGTATACAGCTCTAAGCTTACCTCAAGCGCCTTATCTATTTTCACCAGAATCTGGGAATCTAAATGACATACCTTGTCTTTCAAACGTTTTTTATCAATTGTGCGAAGCTGCTCTAACAGCACCACAGAATCTTTGACCAGATCATATTTTCTGCTGTCAAGTTCTACGTGTGTTGGAAGCTTCGCTTTATTCATCTGGGATGTAATTGCTGCACAGATCACGGTTGGACTGTGCCTGTTGCCAACATCATTCTGTATTATGAGCACCGGTCTTACACCGCCCTGTTCTGAGCCGATGACCGGTCTTAAATCTGCATAAAAAATATCACCACGTCTAATTACCATATACTTCCACTCCATTTTCTTGCTTTACGGATAGTATTGCCAATTTTTACTGGTGTATTCCATTCCTTTCTATTATTCCGAAAAATGATCTCTCGTACCGATGATCCGTCCACCATGGATATAAACACGTGGTATACGTTTTCCAAGATCACAGGCGAATTCATAATTAAAACGTCCGGATAACCCGCCGACCTCTTCCATGGTAATGCACTCATCACCATCCCTGCCGATCAGTATCACTTCATCCTCATTTTTAACATCCGGAATATCTGTGACATCTACCATAAACTGATCCATACAGACACGGCCAAGAATCGGTGCACGCCTTCCGTGGATCAGAACAGCTCCTTTGTTTGAAAGTCCTCTCGCGTAGCCGTCTGCATAACCGACCGGGATCGTTGCAATCATACGCGGTTCTTTTGTGACATAAGTTCCGCCATAACTGATTGCCCTGCCAGCCGGAAGCTCTTTTACATATGCAACATGTGTCACAAGCGATAATGCAGGTTTTAAGCTGATTGCCGTCTTATCCACGTCCTCAGACGGCCACATTCCATAAAGCGTAATCCCTGCACGCACCATATCCATGTTTGCCTCCGGGATATCGACAATTCCTGCACTGTTTGAGCAGTGGTGAATCGGGATACTTACCCCGCGTTCTTCTAACATGTCGATCATTTTACGGAAAAGTTTTATCTGCTGGTATGTCGGCTCCTTATCTTTTTCATCTGCTTTTGCAAAATGGGTAAAAATACCCTCCACTATAATATGCGGTAGTTTTGAAAGCTGTGCCATCTCATCCGCTACTTCTTCCGTAACCTGATAACCGATCCGGCTCATTCCGGTATCGATTGCAAAATGAATCTTGCAGTCCCTGCCGATACTTGCTGCCGCAACGGAAAGCTTTTCTGCCATCTCTCTGGTAAATACGGTCGGACGGATGCCCGCTTTGATCATATCCACATACTGATCCGGGAACACATATCCTAAGATCAGAATCGGTTTCTGTATTCCATGATTTCGAAGGATAAGCCCCTCCTCCACCGTAGCAACCGCATATCCATAAAGGTAATCGAGTTTTTCGATTGTCTCCGCGATCTCTACGGCACCATGTCCATAACCGTCGGCCTTGATGACCGCCATAATTTTTGTATCTTTTGCAATGTTCCCACGCATTGCATCCATGTTGTGAAGAATTGCATCCAGATCGATCTCCGCATGCACTCTGCTGTATCTGTTCATGTTGTTCTCCAATCTATTTTTTTCATTACTTTTTTGTTCAACACAAAATCTATACGCGCTTTTACTGTTATGTGTAAATATTTAGTACCTTTTTGATCCCGGTGATCAGATCCGAGGCTGTAAGGCCCTGTAAACCTGTCGTCTGTACCATGATATCACCTGCCAAACCGTGAAGGTATACTCCAAGAGGTGCCGCCTGATATGATGTCAGTTTCTGTGCCATAAGTGCACCGATCAAACCGCTTAGTACATCCCCGCTTCCTGCAGTTGCCATTCCCGGATTACCGGAAAGATTCAGATACCTTTTATGATCCGGCAGTGCGGTCACTGTATGTTCATCTTTCAGGACGCAAATAACCTGATTTTCATCTGCAAAATCTGCAGCTGTCTGCAGCAGATTCTTCTGGATTTCTCCAACTGTTTTTCCGGTAAGCCTGCTCATCTCTCCAAGATGCGGTGTAATCACGGCAGTACTTTTAAAATTTTTCCATCTATCTGCCCCCTGCACTCCGGTGTTTTTCTGCTCTGCCACCAGATTTAATGCATCAGCATCAAAAAGAAATGCTTTATTCTCATGTGACGTTCCATATTCTAACACAAAATTTAATATCTGTGCAGAAGTTTTTTCTTTTCCTAGTCCGGGACCGATCACAATGGCATCTGCCCAGTCAAGGATCTCCCTCAGAACCGGTTCTTCCGGTACTAAAGTTTTATCGTAAGTAGTAAGAACCGCCTCCGGAACACTGCACTGTAAAATAGTTCTGTTTTCCCCCGGAGTCAGCACACGCACCAGACCACACCCTGTGGCATAAGCTGCTTTCGCAGACAAAACTGCCGCCCCTGCCATATTGACACTTCCGGCGATCAGCAAGAGTTTTCCATAACTGCCCTTATTAGAATGGCTTTTTCTTTTTGGCAGTATCGAAAAATCTTTTTTTTCAAGTGCCATCACGGCCGGCGGTTCACCCAGCCAGCTTTCTTTCGTGATGCCAATATCACATACAATGATCCTGCCGGCATACTCATTTCCCGGCCAGAGGATACTGCCTAATTTTTCAAATGCAAATGTGATCGTAAGATCTGCACGAAACGCTGTGCCAAGAATGGCTCCCGTGTCCGCAGAGATCCCGGATGCAATGTCTACCGCCGCTTTTTCCCCGGAAAGTTCATTCATCCGGCACAGCATATCTGCATATTCACCGGTCACATCTCTTGAGAGTCCCACACCAAATATTGCGTCTATTACAAGAGTAGGTCTGATCTTTTCCGGGATATCCATGTATATAGAAATACCGTATGCATTTAAAATATCCTGCTGTACCCTGTTTGACTCCGAACAGTGCTCTTTATTTCCGGCATAAACGACCGTGACAGCATGTCCTTCCAAAAATAAAAGGCGTGCGATCGCAAGACCATCTCCACCGTTATTTCCACTGCCACACACAATGAGTACTTCCGTAAGATCCACATTTTGTCTATGCAGCTCTTCCACAAATGCTATTGCAGCGCGCTCCATCAAGAGAAGTCCCGGCACCTTAAAATGTGAAATGGTATTTGCATCATATTTTTGCATTTCCCGGCTGTCTACAAGATATTTCATGAAATCCTCCTTGTTTTGCGGAGCAAAATGCGACTGCCTTTGCAGGAGCAGAGGATTTTTCTCCTTGTTTTATAAGGCAAAAAACGCCGCACATAAATCTGTGCGGCAGCTATTTGCTCTCTACATTTACAGCACCTTTTCAGTTGCCGTTTTCTTCTGCTTTTTTGTTTCTGACAATGTTGTAAGACAACTGCATCAGACTGTCGGAAAGATGTACATTCTCCACGACAACATTTTTGTCGATCAATTCAAGATCTACATGGGCAAAATTCCAGATTGCACGGATTCCAAGTCCGACCAGCCTGTTTGCAATCGCATCTGCCTTTTCCTTCGGCATGGTCAGCGCTGCGATATCTACCTGATTTTCTTCACAGAAACTCTCTAATTCATCTAACATACGGATTTTGATCCCGCGTACAGTCACTCCGTCAAGCGCCGGATTTACATCAAAAAGTCCTATGATAACAAAGCCAAGTTTCTCAAATTTTACATAATTGGTAAGTGCCTGACCAAGGTTACCGGCACCCATTACAATAATATTGTGTCTCTCATTCAAACCTAAGATCTTACCGATCTCTTCATATAAATATTTTACATTATAGCCGTAGCCCTGCTGACCGAACCCGCCAAAATTATTCAGATCCTGTCTGATCTGGGATGCGGTCACATTCATCCGTTTGCTCAGATCATTGGATGATATACGCTCCACACCGGCGTCTAATAGTTCTCCGAGGTAACGGTAATAACGCGGCATCCTTCGGATCACTGCCTGTGATATCTCTTTTTCCTGCACAAAAGGTTCCACCTTTCTTACGTTCTCTCGTTTATTATAGTGATTTCCCCTGTGTCTGTCAATGTGTGAAATTTTTAACTATCTTTAGCTCCATCCAGCTGCATTGACAGATCTTCCCACGTTTCATAGCAGGTTTCAAGGTGTTCCCTGCACTCCTGCTGTCGTGCAGCAAGTTCATTTAACTTTGCGGAATTGACTGCATTTTCCGGCTTCGCACATTCTTTATCGATCGCGCTTATCTCTTCTTCTAATGCTGCAATCTCATCTTCTATTTTTTTCAGACTGTTTTCAATCTTACGGATCCTTGCCTGTTCTGCCTTCTGCGCCTGCCAGTCAAGTTTATTGACCGCATCATCCTGTTTTCCTGCCTGAATATCCGATATTTCCTGTGGTTTTACATACAGTTGCGTCATGATATCGTGTTTTTCCAGATAATAATCATAGTTTCCAATATAATTTACAACCGTCTCACCTGTCAGCTCAAGGATCCTCGTCGCCGTCTGATTGATAAAATAGCGGTCATGGGAAACGAAAAATACGGTTCCGGTATACTGGTTTAACGCAGATTCCAAAATTTCTTTGGATGTAATATCCAAATGGTTCGTCGGCTCATCAAGGATCAGAAAATTCGCATCGGAAAGCATTAATTTTGCTAAGGAAACACGTCCTCTCTCTCCACCGCTCAAATCTGAAATGTGCTTAAACACATCATCATTTGTAAACAAAAATGCTGCTAACACATTGCGGATCTTCGTATTATTCAGCCCCGGATAGGCATCTGAGATTTCCTCAAAGATCGTCTTTTCCATATGTAAAAGCTGATGTTCCTGATCGTAATATCCGATATGCACATTCGAACCAAGTGTCACGGTACCGCCATCTGCCGGAATCAGATTATTGATGATCTTTAGTATGGTCGTTTTACCAGTTCCATTGTTACCGATCAGCGCCACCCGTTCCCCACGTTTGATCTCAAATGAAATATCCGAAAACAATGTGACCGGCGGATAGGATTTTGCAAGATTTGACACGGTAAGGACGTCATTTCCGCTGACCACATTTGGCTCTAACACGATCTTAATATCCGTATTATCCTCAACCGGCTTTTCAATGCGTTCAATCTTATCTAACATTTTCTCACGGCTTTCCGCACGCTTGATAGATTTTTCGCGGTTGAATGATTTTAATTTTGTAATAACTTCTTCCTGGTGTCTGATCTCACGCTGCTGGTTGTAATACTGTTTTAACAGATCTTCACGAACTTTTGCTTTTTTCTTTGCAAAATCCGAATAATTTCCCTGATATACATACGCTTTATGCTGGAAAATCTCTACAACTTTTGTGACAACACGATCCAGAAAATAACGGTCATGTGCTACGATCACAACAGCCCCTTTGTAAGCCCGCAGAAAATTCTCAAGCCAGCGGATCGACTCCATATCCAGATGGTTCGTCGGCTCATCTAAAAGCAGTACATCCGGCTTTGTGACTAAAAGTTTGCCAAGGGAAACTCTTGTTTTCTGTCCTCCGGATAACTCGCTCATCTGTTTGCTCAAATCTTCATCTGAAAAACCAAGTCCTTTTAAAATACCGGTCACTTCACTGCGGTATGCATATCCGCCCTGCAGTTCAAATTCATGGCTCTGGCGGTGATAAATATCCATCAGCTTTTCTAATTCTTCACCGGTACGGCTGTTCATCTCAGACTCCATATCACGAAGTTTCTGTTCCATTTCCAGAATATCGGTTCTTGCATAAAGAACCTCATCATAGATGGTTCTATGGCCGGATACATCCTGATACTGTGCTAAGTAGCCGATTGTCTTATCCTTTGCAAGAATCACTTCACCGGCATCGGACGTTTCTTCGCCCATAATAATTTTAAGCAGCGTAGACTTGCCGGCACCATTGATGCCGACAATCGCTGCTTTTTCATTTGCTTCAATATGAAAACTTACATCTTTTAATATCTCATCTGTTCCAAAAGACTTTGAGATACTCTGACATGACAAAATCATTTTAAACTTTCCTCTAACGTCGTTCTGATTGCCTTGATAAAATCTTCGCTGTTTAATACGACCGGATTCGGATTCGTAGTAATCAGCGCAAGGTCTTTTGTCATTTTACCATCTTCAATGGTCTTAATACAAGCCTTTTCGAGTTTTTCTGCAAAATCGGACAATGCAGCATTCGAATCAAGCTCTCCGCGTTTCTTAAGTGCTCCTGTCCATGCAAAAATAGTTGCAACAGAGTTTGTGGATGTCTCCTCACCTTTTAAGTGTTTGTAATAATGACGCTGTACTGTTCCATGTGCAGCCTCATACTCATAATAGCCATCCGGGGAAACCAGTACGGAAGTCATCATTGCAAGAGAACCAAACGCGCTGGAAACCATATCACTCATAACATCGCCATCATAATTTTTACATGCCCAGATATAACCGCCTTCAGATTTCATCACACGGGCAACCGCATCATCAATTAAAGTATAGAAATAAGTAATGCCTGCTTTTTCGAATTTTTCTTTGTATTCTGCATCAAAGATCTCCTGGAAAATATCTTTAAATGTGTGATCGTATTTTTTGGAAATCGTATCTTTTGTTGCAAACCACAGATCCTGTTTTGTATCAAGTGCATAGTTAAAACAGCTCTTTGCAAAACTCTCAATCGAATTGCAAAGGTTGTGCTGTCCCTGAACGACACCTGCTCCGGTAAAGTTATGAATCAGTTCTCTTGTTTCTGTGCCGTCCTCTGCAGTATAAACCAGCTCACATTTACCTGCTCCCGGAATCTTCATCTCGGATGCTTTGTATACATCACCATAGGCATGACGTGCAATCGTGATGGGCTTTTTCCAGTTTTTGACACATGGCTCAATGCCTTTTACAACGATCGGTGCACGGAATACCGTACCGTCTAACATGGCACGGATCGTACCATTCGGACTCTTCCACATTTCTTTTAGGTTGTATTCAGTCATACGCGCTGCATTTGGTGTAATCGTTGCACATTTTACAGCAACACCGTATTTTTTTGTGGCATTGGCAGAATCAACGGTTACCTGGTCATTTGTTTCATTGCGATGCTCTAATCCAAGATCATAATACTCTGTCTTTAAATCAATAAACGGAAGAAGTAACTCATCTTTGATCATTTTCCAGAGGATTCTTGTCATCTCATCTCCGTCCATCTCTACCAGTGGGGTTGTCATTTTGATTTTTTCCATTGTGTTCTCCTTTTCTATTGAAATAAATTGTCCCATCCGTAATTATCCATATTGTGAATGGTGTTCATCATGTGCTCATTCGCCAGTTTCTCTGCCAGACCGGCATCATGCTTCTTTAATGCCTCCACGATCTGTCTGTGTTCCTGATTTGACTGTACGGAACGCTTCGGATCCGCAAGTGTGATTTTTCGCACGCGTTGTACATAATGATGAAAATCAAGCAGCACATGTTTTAATTCTTTGCTGTCGGAAGCATTGTATAAAATTTCATGGAAACGGTTGTCAAGTTCCACAACCTGTTCCGAATTTCCTTTTGCAGCATGAAAATCCGACAGATATATATTTTCATCCAGTTCATCTAACTGTTCTTTGGTGATCTTATCCGCTGCCCACTTTGCACACAGTCCCTCCAGACGCGACCGTATCTCGTAGATATCCTGAATATCTTTTTTGGAAATACCTACGACATAAGCACCTTTATTCGGGATAATGGTAACCAGTCCCTCAAGTTCAAGCTGGCGGAGTGCCTCACGCACCGGAGTACGGCTGACACCTAACTCCTCACCAATATTTTTTTCCTTTAACTCCTCGTCTGTCGCATATTTTCCGGACAAAATATTTTCACGGATCGTATGAAACACACGGGAACTTAAGGAATAATTATCCTCTCCCATATATGACACCTCATGCTCCTATTGTTACATTTAATTCCTTGCAGCATTTTTCAATTTCTTCCACTAATTCTTTATCGGTCAATACCGTAACACGTCCATCCTCGTACTGTTTATCTACCCATACTTTTACTTTTTTCACAAGCTCTGAGTTTTTGTCTACGCTCTTATCTTTCGGAAGATGGTAATAAGAGTTGATCCAGAGAGCGATTCCAGCAAGACCGGATGTGTTGGAAACAGATACTAATGGTGGTCTGTTTAAAAATTTTCCAGTATCAAAAATATTGTAAATCTCCTCATTTTTGAGAAGTCCGTCCGCATGGATCCCGGCTCTTGTGACATTGAAGTTGCTGCCGACAAACGGGGTACGGCTCGGCTGTACATAGCCTAATTCTTTCTCAAAATACTCTGCCAGTTCTGTGATCACGGTAGTGTCCATGCCATCGAGTGTTCCCTTCAACTGTGCATATTCAAATACCATTGCCTCAAGCGGTGTGTTACCGGTACGCTCTCCGATTCCAAACAGGGAACAGTTGACTCCGCTTGCACCGTAAAGCCATGCGGTCGTGGAGTTGTTAACTGCCTTGTAGAAATCGTTGTGGCCATGCCACTCGATCAGTTCAGAAGGCACACCTGCATGTGTGGTCAGACCGTAGATGATACCCGGCACGCTTCGCGGAATCACGGCACCCGGGAAGTTAACGCCATAACCCATAGTATCGCAGGCACGGATCTTGATCGGAATCTTATATTCATCCATCAGTTTCATAAGTTCTACACAGAACGGGATGACAAAGCCGTAAATATCAGATCTTGTGATATCTTCCAAGTGGCAACGTGGACTGATACCTGTCTCTAAGCACTCACGGATGACACTTAAGTAAAGATTCATAACCTCTCTTCTTGTCATTTTCATCTTATAGAAAATATGGTAGTCAGAGCAGCTTACCAGAATACCTGTTTCACGCAGACCGATATCTTTTACTAACTGGAAATCCTGTTTGCTTGCACGGATCCAGCTGGTAACTTCCGGAAATTTATAACCACGTTCCAGGCATTTGTAAACAGCATCTCTGTCTTTTTTACTATATAAAAAGAATTCACTCTGGCGGATCAGACCTTTTGGCCCGCCCAGGCGGTGCAGATAATCGTAGATCGTCACGATCTGCTCTGTGGTATACGGTGCCCTTGACTGCTGACCGTCACGAAATGTCGTATCTGTGATCCAGATATTTTCCGGCATATTATGCGGAACAATTCGATCGTTGAATGCGATCTTCGGGATCTCATCATACGGAAACAGATTGTGGAATACATTTGGTTCCTTTACATCTGCCAACTGATAAAAATGCTCTTCAAGCTGCAGCAGATTCGTTTTCTTATTCATTACAACTTCTCTCATAACGTAAATCCTTCTTTCTGCCATGGCACTTGTGCCATTGACACCTGTGCCATGAATGCATATTTTTACTTTTAGAGTGAATATTTTTTCATGCATAATTGTATACAATTATACTTTTTCTATATTCTATACATTT
>OMDL01001512.1_pt1 | contig 11769 bp, 10 predicted proteins | sample 1674081 | NCBI WGS metagenome assembly OMDL01 (sample SAMEA103958139, study PRJEB25191) | human gut metagenome | biome: human-associated habitat [ENVO:00009003]; feature: intestine environment [ENVO:2100002]; material: feces | place: Germany | collected 2013/2015
CTGTCTACAAGAAGTTAAGAGTTTGTCAACAAGAAGTTAACTCCTTGCAGACAGGAAGTTAATATCTTGTAATTATTTGATAATCAGTTATACTCTTGATTTGCCTTGTTGGTGAATACAAGCAAATAGGAACGGAGTTGAAGTTAAAAGTAAAAGGAGAAAGATTGTATTTTTATTGTATTATGCGGGATATCCATAGTTGGAAATGAAAGACAGTGTGAGACGATGCTCTCTCTTTTATAGGTTATCTTTAATATCCTGCAGTTCCACCAGTTTGTTTACGATAGCGTAAATGGTCAGGCCGGCCGGAGAATGTATTTGCAGTTTACGGGCAATATTCCGGCGGTGGGTGATAACTGTGTGGATGGAAAGATAGAGCTGGTCGGCGATGGCTTTGTTGGTCATACCTTTCACAACGCAGGTGATAATTTCCTTTTCACGCTGACTGAGCGTCTCCTGCTCATTTTCTTTCTCCTCTTCTTCGTCAGTGCAAAGCAGTTGGTTTATTTTGGTGGCAATTGTTTCCGGATCATCACAAATAGAAAGATGATCATCGTATTCTTTCAGTGAGTTACTGTCAATGACGGAACATACCAGTGCCAGATATTTGGTTTCCACTTTCCCATTTTCTGCCTTGAATGCTGGGAGATTGAACCAGCCGCCAAAGGTCGGGTTAACAATCAATACATCCGGTGTATGCAGGTGAATATAGCTTTGCAAAGATTCCGGAGAGGAAACCTCTATAGGTACTACATTCAGATTGGGCAGGCGCTTCAGCACTGTCGTGAGTCCGCTTCGGATAATGACAGAAGTTTCAGCGACTGCAATCTTTACAGAAACATTATTGTTCATTTTTCATTCTCCTTTCCAGTTGTGCCACGGCGGGAACAAACATATAATCTTCTACTTGGCAGTGTGAAGCAAGGTCATGCTCACAGTTGAAGATATCGAAAAGAACAGCATTGAGCTTGTTGTTGTTCTCTTTTTCCGGATAATACTTAATGATAATATTTTTCAGTTCTGTCAGCTTGGATTCAATCTGATTATGCTTACTGGCAAAGGTTGCTATATCATAGTTCTCTGCAAGTTTGCCTTCAAGTAGTTTTTCGACATAGGTGAACACAGCCTCGTTTTCATATTCCATGTGGCGGCGTACCTCTTTGGCATATTCATCGAAGAATTTCAGAATGAGATAGGCAATATTATCCGAGCCCGAGCAATCGATAGATTCGATGAGCTTACGACGGATAACAGGTAATTTAAAATCGAGAAAGTAAGTGTGCGCCCGTTTCAGATAATCCATAAGGGCTGAGATGGAAAATACGTTTTCCTCTCCACTATAAGTATATTGTTCTTCACTGATGAAATTGGCTACTGCGAGAAAGGTACGGTAGTCTACGCCTTGTGCCTCGCAAACGTCCTTTACACTCTTGTCTCCGAATCCTAAGGAAAGGCCGAAACGGCTCATAACCATTAATAAGGAGTAGTTATCACAGATAAGGTCGCTCATTTTGTCTGTGGCACGATACTTATGCGGTTCATTCATTGCAGATTATCCTTTCTTTCTTTATTTATTCGTGCGCAAAGTAACGGATTTTCTCCGGGAATTGCAATCGCTATATGTAGGTATTTTGTGTTTAGTCTTATTTAACGAGAAAAATTAGTTTATAAACTAAATATTTTAGTTCTTTGCGAAAAACAAATGAAGAGTTATGAAAGGATTGACTGCGAAAGAAGAGGAAATCATGGGATTTTTCTGGGAGAAAGGTCCGTTATTTGTGAAGGAGATGCTAGCTTTCTATGAAGAACCGAAGCCGCATTTCAATACGCTGTCTACGATTGTGAGGGGATTGGAGGATAAAGGTTTCCTGGCACATAAGACTTACGGTAACACGTACCAGTATTATGCTGTAGTGAATAAGGAAGACTTCAGTAAGGGAACGCTGAAGAAAGTAATCAGTAAGTACTTCAATAATTCGTATCTCAGCGCAGTATCATCGTTGGTAAAAGAAGAGGATATTTCGTTGGAGGACCTGAAACAGTTGATTGCAGAAGTTGAGAGAGGAACGAAATAGAAACTTTAAAATGCCAAGAATTATGAAAAACATAGCTATAACTTGTTTTGTATTGATAGCTGTTTGCGTAGGTTTGCAGGCGAAAAAGGTTGTGAAAGCTCCTTATTTCATGGCAGCGAATACTAGCCAGATCGAATTCGAAAAAGTGACATTGGGAAAGGATACGACATGGATAGATGCTAAAATATATTCTATTCCGGGCGAAGATGTAAGGATAGACTCGACTGCTGTATTGCAGATAGGAGGAAAAACGTATGCCTACCTAGGTGGTAATGGTTTTTCAAAAGAACTATGGACGAAGACACCGGCTTCTGGTGAACTGGCTGTGACATTGAAGTTTGAGCCGATTCCTATGGATACGGAAAGTTTTGACTTTTTCGAAATGTCTGAGAAGAAAGACGAAGGATGGAATATTTATGGAGTGCGTCTGGACGGAAAAAAGCCGGAAATAGGAATACCGGAGAAATTGTTGAATCAGCAATTGGATTATTCCCAGCCTCTGCCGGATCCTGATTTGAAGAATGGGAAGACGGTGATATATGGGCGTATATTGGGGTATGATCCGACTCATGGTATTGCTCTGAAATTCAATTGTACTGACTGGCTATTCTTTGATGTTTTCGGTCAATCCGTTCCGGTGGCCGAGGATGGAAGTTTTCGCTACGAAACAAATATGATGCTTCCCGGTGAAGCGACATTGCGGGTAGGACGGAAGAGGTTTGAATTGTTTCTGATGCCGGGTGGTAAACTTGAGGTAACTATTAATTTGCCGGAGATTTTCTGGTCGGAAAGTCACCTGTTTGGAAAGAAAGAGAACGGGCAGTTGATTTGGTTTGAGGGTACGTATGCCGCTCTGAATACTGAACTGGTAAAGCATGCCGGACTGATGAACATTTATAGTGCGGATAATTTTTATGAGAATATTTGTGGTGTTACTCCGGTTCAATATAAAAAGTATGTGACGAAGATTTATGAAAAAAATCGTGGTGAAATACTGAAAAATAAATCGTTGAGTGATGCTGCTCGCACATACATGATAAACAAGCTGGAAATGTCGTATTTCTTTGCTATCAGGGGGTATAAAGGGAATATTAGTTATGCTCCGATGATTAGCGGAAAGAAAGGAGTGAAGCGTGCAGACATGACGGTAGATGAAAGTTATTATGATGATATTCTGGAACTGGATTTTATTCATTCACCTTATATACGTTATGGCAGTTATCCTGATTTTGTATGTGCTGCAACTGAAGATTTTAAAGGAAAGTTTGAACCGCAGCCTGTATGGGAGGATATTTTACGGGCGAAACCTCTAGGTTCCACTCTTGCTCGTTTGAAACCGCTGTCGGAAAAACAGATGCTGACATTGGACAGTATATCCGAACCGGAAATAAAGAAAGCTTTGACTGTCAAAAATAAAGAAGTGATGGACTTGCTTGCTGAAAGTGCAAATAAGACCGGTTATACAGTTTGCCAGCTGGATACGGCAGTTACCGCAGATGGTCTATTGGCAGTTGTCACCCGTCCTTATCGTGGTAAGGTGGTTCTGATAGATATGTGGAATACCTGGTGTGGCCCTTGTATGCGGGCTATGAATAGCCTGAAGCCGGTGAAAGAAGAATTGAAAGATGTAGTGTATGTTTATATAGCGGATGAAAGTTCACCTGAAGGGAAGTGGAAAATCACCATACCTGATATTCATGGAATACACTATCGGATCACGAATGAGCAGAGTTCTGCATTAGGTAAACTATATGAGTATCCGGGAATACCCACTTATTTTGTGATAGACCGGGAAGGGAAGCTTTCATATAAAGTTACCGGATTTCCCGGTGCGGAGGTGATGAAAGAAGAACTACTGAAGGCTGGGAAATAGTAGCTGTAAATTATTAAATAGTACGTCAATATGGGAATTTTCTTTGTCTATATACTGAAGTCGTCGGTTTGTTTGGCGGTATTCTACCTGTTTTACCGTTTGTTGCTGAGCCGTGAGACGTTTCATCGTTTTAACCGGGTAGCGTTGTTGAGCATATTGTTGCTATCTTGTCTTTTGCCATTGGTGGAAGTTACTGTGGAGAAGCAGACAGAGGTTCATCAAACCATGATGACACTGGAACAGTGGCTGATGCTGGCGGATATGATGAATACTACAAATGTGGCGGAATTGCAGATAGAGGAAGTGACGGTAACTTGGATACAGGTTGCATTATTGGTGTACCTGGCTGGTATTTTACTTTTTGCTTTTCGTAATGGGTATTCGTTGTTGAAGTTGGGCAATTTATTGAGATCAGGCAGAAAAGAAGACTTGAGTAAATATACTGACGGTGGTGAGAAAGTGACTTTGATAGTGCACGACCACGATATAGCTCCGTTCAGTTGGATGAAAGACATCGTTATTTCACAGAAAGACTTGGATGAGAATGGGCGGGAAATACTTATTCATGAGTTGGCTCATATACAGAACCGACATTCGTGGGATTTGCTGGTAGCAGATATCTGCATCTTTTTCCAGTGGTTTAATCCGGCTTCGTGGCTGCTGAAACAGGAATTACAGAATATCCATGAGTATGAGGCGGATGAGACGGTGATTGAAAAAGGCGTTGACGCGAAACAATATCAATTATTATTAATTAAAAAAGCTGTCGGCACAAGGCTCTACTCTATGGCCAACAGCTTTAATCACAGTTCACTTAAAAAACGTATTACTATGATGTTAAAAGAAAAATCAAGCCCATGGGCACGTTTGAAGTATCTTTATGTACTTCCGTTGGCAGCTATTGCAATAACTGCTTTTGCCCGCCCCGAAGTCTCAACGGAATTAGATGAGATTTCAGCCGTCAAAGTTAATGATTTGACTGCAATTGTGAAAGCCGAAGAGGTTAAAAGTGCAGAAATTCTGTCGGAAGATGGAATAAAAGTGAAAGGACGAGTTCTTGATGAAGAATATAGTAGTGGAATAATAGGTGCCAATGTGCTTATTAAAGGATCTACTATAGGCACTGTTACCGATGAAGAAGGTCGTTTTGAATTGCCGGTGGAGGCGGGCAATGTCTTGCAAATCTCTTTTGCCGGTTATAAAACGGTGGAGGTAAAGGTCTCTGCAGATGAAAAAGAACAGGATATTGTCATTGTAATGTCCGGAGAAAAACCGTCTGCTGGAGGGCAAGTGTTTCAGATTGCAGAAGAGATGCCTTCATTTCCCGGTGGCATAGACGAGTGCATGCGTTACATAGCCCGGCACGTAAAGTATCCGGCAATATCCATAGAGAATGGTGCTCAGGGGATAGTATCCGTCCGGTTCATTATTGAGAAAGACGGAAGTATTTCCAATCCGAAGATTGCCCAAGGGGTAGACGAGTATTTGGATAAAGAAGCTATGAGAGTCATCATGAGCATGCCTAAATGGAAACCGGGAAAGCAACGGGGAGTGGCGGTGCGTACCCAGTTCACGCTGCCTGTTAAGTTTAGGTTGGTCGTTGATGAAGCTAAGAAGGATAATACGCCTTTGCAGAATAGAAAAAAGTAAGAATGATATGGGGTGAATAACCATAAAATTAAAGTATAATGCTATGAAATCATTTGTAACACTCATGCTGTGTCTATTGTCTATGACAACTTTTGCACAGGTACACGATGAAATTAGTTCGGCTATGGAAGAATTTGATTATGATAAAGTAATCAATCTGATATCCCCTGGCACAAAGGATTCGTTATTGTTATCGACTAGGATACAGGCTTTGAAGGCTATGAATCGTTATCCTGAAGCCATTGTCGATTTGACTTCTCTTTTTGTAAAGGATACTACAGATACAAAAATATTGATAGATTTGGCAGAGTGTTACAAACTGATGGGTAGTCCGCGTCAGGCGGCTGATTATTATCGGAAGGCGGTGAGTTTACGCCCAAATAATAAGTTCTTTCGATTGCAATATATACGTTCTTTGTTGAATGCGGAGAACTTTAAAGAGGCACGCGATGCTTGCCATGGCTGGTTGGAACAAGATACGGTTTCTGCCACCGGATATAAGTATTTGGGACAGGCTTATGAAGGAATGCAGGATATACCCAATGCTTTTTTCAGTTATAATGTAGCCTATCGTCGAGATTCCTTGGATGCCCAGACCGTCGCTCGTATAGCCAATATCTTTAATAATAACCGGCAATTTACAGATGCTATTGATGTGACAGAGTGTTATCGACTGAGCGATACGACAAGTGTGGATGTCAACCGCCAGAATGCTAAAGCTTATTGTATGTTGAAAGATTATAAGAAGGCAATCGAGCGTTATGAAAGTTTGAAGAGAATGGGTGACCGCAGTTTTCTTACCTTTTATTATTTAGGTATATCTTATTATGGGGACAATTGGTTTTATGGCTCATACGATAATTTGAAGGAAGCGTATGCGAAAAACTCTACCGATATTAATGTATTATATTATTATGCAAAATCCTGTTCGCGCACTTCATGGAAGAAGGAAGGGGTCGAATTTATGGAAAAGGCTGTAGAAATAGCTACTCCCGGTGATAGTATTTTGGAGCGTCTCTATAAAGGTTTGGCGGAATGTTATGGCTATGCCGGTGAGAGCTATAAGAAGATAGAAGTTATGAACCGTTTGTATAAATTGAATAAAGATTATAAACTGTTCTATAGTATTGCCAGAGCTTATGACTCTAACAAGGATTATGAGAATGCCATCCATTTTTATGAAAAGTTTATGTCTTTGACTCCCAAGAATCAACGTTTCCCTTATGATGAAGAAGGAAAGATTATTGAATCTGCTACTACTATGTATCAAATAGCCGAAAAAAGGGTGAAGAAGATAAGGGAAGAAGATTTCTTTAGGAATGGAGCGCCTGATGATTTTTTTGTTGTTCCTAAGAAAATAGATATAAAGAAAGATACGGTTGCCAGTAAGCAATAACAGATTTTTGAGTATCTTTGGCACAGCCCGTATATGATTGTCATGTGCGGGTGGGAACAGATAAAAACGAATGGCTTTATGATGAGACACAACCGGATATCAAAGTTATTGTTGCTACTGATAATTCCCTCTTTGTTGGGATTGATATTTACTTGTATTTTCCGTGGATATACTGCCAATTGGATACAGATACTATGTTATTCTTTTGCTCCGTTAGTTTCTTCTATTATTGTGGCTATTTGCTTCAGGGGGCGCTGGATGGGATTATTGCTTTTATGGACGTTTGTGGCTTCCGTTGCATTTAATGTGCCTTTGCAAAACTGGCTGTTCCATTCTGCCGATGATATAGTCCGTTATGCTTCAATAACAGATTTATACAAGGAAAAAGATAAGCCTATGTATTTTACTTTTGATCGTTTGGAGGTGGATAATAAGAGGAGGAGTACCATCGGTATTTGGCGTGAACATACCCGACGTGTATCCCGACATTCTTATCGGACGGAGAAGAAGCAGCATTGGTATTCGGTATCACCGGTTTTTGAGGATTCATTACCTGAACATAAATATGCAGAAAGGGAGGTAAAAGCATGGGTTGTTGCCGTAAAGCATGATAAGCAGGATTCGTTGGTATGCTATGAATGGTGCACTTTCGATATAGGGGATTATAAAAAAGCGATTGACAAATCACGTTGTAAAGTACAGCATTCGGATGCGCCTATCATTAAACCGCTTTACAAACAATTTACAACAAAGAGTGAATGGCGGAATATTTTCTTAAATGTAGGTTTGCTTGTCTTTTCCATCCAGGTGTTGATAGGAGTAATTATGAATTATAGGGTTGGGAAATCTTGATAAAGCAGTATAATCAGGTTAAGTAATTAGAAAGGCTGTGTGCTTTTCCAAAAGACTTTTGTATATGTTGAAAGCAGGGGGTGTCAAAACTAAACCGGCCTATCCCATCGTCAGCTGTAGGGGCAGGGTTTGCCTGCCCGAAGACACAAAGCAAACTGTTTTCGGGCGAGCAACCTCACCCCTACGAACTAAACGACAGCATTATCCACATTTTGACACACTCCCCTGTTTTTTATAAAGCCTATTGTTTGTTTTCATCTGTCCGGGAAGTTGATATACAATCTCCTTTCACACATAACGGCTGCTGAAATCTTCTATTCATGGGCTTTTGGGGTGAAAGTAGTTTTCCTTGTTACTATTTTATTCTGACAGTAAGGTTATGTAATTCTGTATCGGTATGCTGGGTCGGCAGATTATTTTGTTTAATCTGCAACTTGATGGCAGGCTGTTTTTTGTCTTCTTCGGAAACTGTGTATGTATAGCGTTGTTTATAAACAATTTGTTTATCCGAAGGACGGAGCAGATATCCTGTTTCCTTTTCAAACCGGTTGTACAAGCGCAAGACAATTTGATTCAACCCTTTTTGCAGATGCAATAATACCTTTTCTTCACGGAATTTGCAACGATACGGATTCAAATGCTTCATGACAGAACGACCGTTCAGATAAACTTCAATACCGTTTCCTGCGCCTACGTCCACTAATACATCTTGTGCTACCGGTGATTCTACTTCCTGCATGACAAAGTAAGTCTCAAGAATATTGGCAGGGAACATCATCTTTTCTTCGTTCGTTTCTTTCCATTGTCCGTTTCTTACAGGAGTCTTATCAAGACTGATATTGATAGTGGAAGGAGCGTCAAACAAACTGCTGCCCGGTCCGCAGAGGTAGCGTTTTCCCCATTTGGTTTTAGGATTTACTTTTAAAGGGCTGGCTTTGGCTCCGTCAAGTGTTATTCTTTGTTCATTTCCGGTCGGATTTGTAATGACAAGTTCTTTGCCGATTTCCTGGGGTGTATAAGTCAGTTCCAGTTGGGTATTACGGTTAGGAATTTCCCATTCATAGCTTACTGTGCTGCGATAATTGCTGTAATAATCAAAACAAGAGTAGCTGTAATTAGGTACATATTCATGAGTGGCAGCAATAGGTGTTGTCACGTCCATGTCTAAAGAAAGAACTTCTATATCAGTATTGTTGTACGCTGTTTGGGGTACAGTAATATGCAGATTTCCTTTCTTTTGACTGATGTGGGTGTAGTTGCCTTTTGCCTCTTTCAGCTTGAAACCCGGAGTATTCAGAATAATTTCGCCGTGCAGCGGGTATTTTCCTGACAAAATCAGATAGAGTGTATTCTCTTTTCGAGTGATGGCTCCCCATTCATACTGTTCACGGAAGGGAGAAGCATCCGTGTCATAAATGGCTTCTCCGTTCTTTTCCAGCCAGGCACCGATTTCTGTCAATACTTCCTTTTCGAAAGGAACAACGGAGCCGTCTCCTTTAGGTCCGATATTGAGCAGGAAGTTGCCCCCGTGCGAAACCACATTGATAAGGCTGCGCAATTTCTCCATTGCTTTGGTATGTACATCTCCTCTTTCCTGCCATGAACGATAGCTCCATGTTTCGTTGAACATGGAAGCGGCCGACTGCCATGCAGTTTGGAGGGCTCCTTCAGGATAGGCATTATCAGCCATGACTGCAAAGTCATAACGGTCATTGCCGAGACGTCCGCTTACCATGCAGTCCGGTTGCAGTTTGTGAACCAGTTCATAAAGCTCTTGGCTTTGTTGGGGAGTATTGGAACCCATATCAAACCAAAGTTCGGAGATGGGGCCATAATTGGTGAGCAGTTCCGTAACCTGTTGTTTCGTAAACTCATGGTGTTGCGGAGTAATAAAGTCACAGTTATGGCTGGAAATAGGATAGGCTTGTGGAAAGTGCCAATCAATCAAAGAGAAATACATGCCGAAATTGATACCTCCCCGTTTACAGGCTTCTGCCAGTTCTTTTACGAAATCGCGTTTACCGGGAGTGGCATCGTAAGAGTTATAGTCAGTAGTTGCTGTCTTGAACATGCAGAATCCGTCATGGTGCTTGGTTGTGAAGATGATAGAACGCATTCCGGCTTTTTTAGCCAAGGCAACGATGGAATCGGCATGAAAGAGAGTAGGGTTGAACCGGAGTGCCGTATCGCCATACCAGTCACTGAAGATACCGGCAAAAGACTGTATCTGTTCACTATATCCGCGAGTGACAGGTTTGCCTTCCCACACACCGCCCAGTTCGGAGTAAAGTCCGAAATGGATAAACATGGAGTATTTATTATGATGCCAGCGTTCTTGTGATTCTTTTCCCGATGCCGGGATGAGTGTCATGCACATTAATAATAAGATGAGCAGTTTTTTCATGATAATTGTTTTTTAATATGTTCCATAATCTCTTCTTGTTGGTCGGGGTGAAACCAAGCGATATCTGCATCCCGTTTGAACCAAGTCATTTGTTTGCGGGAATAGATGCGTGAGTTTTGCTTTATTTTCTCAATGGCAAAATCAAGAGTCCATTCGCCATCCAGATATTTGAATATTTCTTTGTACCCCACTGTATTCAGCGAGTTCAAGTCTTTGTAGGGATAGACGCTGCGTGCTTCTTCCAGTAATCCCTCTTGCATCATTATATCTACACGGCGGTTTATGCGGTCGTATAACTCCTCACGGTCGCGAGTCAGTCCTATTTTTATAATGCGGAAAGGACGTTCTTTACAATTGCGGGTGCGGAAAGATGAGTACGTTTTGCCGGTCATGTAGCAGATTTCCAATGCATGGATAACCCGTTTGGGATTCTTTAAATCTACTATTTTGTAATATTCAGGGTCAAGCAGTTTCAGCTCGGCACAGAGTTTGTCCAATCCCTCTTTTTCATAGCGTTGAAGCATCAGTTCCCTGGTTTCTTTGTCAACGGTGGGAATGTCATCAATACCTTTGCAGATGGCATCCACATACATCATGGAACCACCGGTGAGTACAACAGCATCGTGGGTTTGGAACAAGCATTCCAGCTGATTCAATACGTCAGTCTCATATTGTGCGGCACTGTAATAATCAGTCAGTTCCAAAGTACCGACAAACCAATGAGGCACACGTGACAATTGTTCGGGAGTAGGGGCAGCAGTACCTATTTTCAAATCTTTATATAGCTGGCGGGAATCTGCCGAAATGATAGAGGTTTGGAAATGTTCGGCAATGGAAAGACTTAATTCTGTCTTTCCTACACCGGTAGGGCCAATGAGGACGATAAGGGTGTGAGACATCAGGCTTAAAAATAAAAGGGGCAACTGAATCAGTCGCCCCTACAAATTCAGATTAATAGTTATCTTGCTCGTAAGGGTCGGCAGCACTGCCACTTCCCATATCAAATCCTTCGGGGTCGAAGTCTTCCATGTCAAAGTCTTGATCACCATAGAAATTCTCGTCCAAGTCAAGGTTTCCACCATTGTTTGCCATCATTTCGTCAAAATCAAGAGTCTGCTTGGGGGCCTCTCCCGCTTTGCGTGAGCAAATGGCATTGTCAAGGTCTTTGCCGGTTATGATTTCAGACAGTTCGATAAAGAATACACGTTCAGACAAGGGATCGAAGACATAAAGCAATTTCTGTTTTTCGTCTTCCAACAGGTCGCTTAACTTGGTTTCCTTCATGATGTAACTGTCTTCATCCGAACTGGTACCCATATCCTCCAGTGTGATTTCCTGTTCTTTTTCCCAGTCATCATCACAGATGAAGAATGAGGTTAGTTGGTCATTTTTGTATCCTGCTGCTTTCAGGATGGCTTCGTGAAAGTCATGGAAAGTAGCTTCAGAATCTATCTTTATTTCTCTTATAAAATCATCGACTTCATCAGAGATGAGTGTAAATCTATATACCATATACTAT
>OMDL01001562.1_pt1 | contig 11455 bp, 8 predicted proteins | sample 1674081 | NCBI WGS metagenome assembly OMDL01 (sample SAMEA103958139, study PRJEB25191) | human gut metagenome | biome: human-associated habitat [ENVO:00009003]; feature: intestine environment [ENVO:2100002]; material: feces | place: Germany | collected 2013/2015
TGAAACTGGCATTTCAGGCAGCAAGAAAACATCCGAAAGAATGTCGCAGAGCACGACTGGATATTGACCAGCGGGTGAGAAATGCTGTTGCTGAATGGAAGAATAGAAAAGAAACAGAAAAAATCTAAGCAGCAGACTTGACAAATTCCTGTAATGAGTTAAAATATAACAGTGTTATATAGCGCTGTTATATTTTGAAAAGAAGTTTAGAGGATACGAAAAGAATGTCGACGAAAGCAGAAGATACACAAAAAAATATATTAAATACAGCCAGAAAACATTTCCTGAAAGATGGTCTGACCGGAGCATCTTTAAGAAACATTGTAAAAGATGCCGGACTTACTACTGGTGCATTTTACAAATATTATCCGACGAAAGAGGCACTTTTTGATGCACTGACGGATCCCTATATGGAACATATTTATCAGATTTATGACCAGATCGTTGAGGAGTTTGAAAAGCTTTCTGCCAGTGATCAGACAAGGAATATGTCGGATACATCCAGTGATGGGATGGAACAGATGGTTGATTATATCTATGATCATTATGATAATTTTAGATTATTGTTGAAATGCGGAGACAGTGGAAAATTTGAATTATTCATACACAATATGGTGGAGCGGGAAATGAAGTCCAGCCTGAAATATATGGAAAAAATGAAGGAAGCCGGTGTAAAAATACCGGTTGTAGAGGAAAGCCTTATGCATATGATCTATACGGGATTTTTTTCATCAGTATTTCAGATCATTGAGCATGATATAGACAGGGAGACTGCAAAGAAAAATGTGCATCAGCTGAAAGAATTCAATACAGGTGGCTGGGAACGATTGTGGAATATTGAGTTTCCAGTATAACTGATGCAGGAATTCTGAATAGGTTATGTGTGTTGCAGGTTCTGGATTTCTGAATAAAGTTCAGACAGGATAATAATATCAGGTGGTTGATGCCAGTAAACCACCTATTTTATTATATGTTGGTTAGTACGAACTAACAGAAGGTAAAACAATAAAACGAAACAATAAAACGAACGTAAGGAGTGAACAGATGTGAAAGAAAAAAAGAAGTCGGCAGTCAGCTGGATCCTGACGTGGGCCGGACAAAAAAGAATTGCCTATGTGTGGAGTGTGTTACTTGCAATAGGAAATGTGATTTTTAAGATTTTGCCGTATTTTATTATTGCAGATGTAGTAAAGCTGTTTTTAAATGGTGAAAAGGAGTTTGAAATATATCTTGCAAAAGCGGTTCTGATTGCATTATCGTTTATCATTGCAGAACTGCTTCATTCACTTTCGACAGCATTGTCACATAAAGCAACGTTTGCAGTACTTGCAAATATAAGAAAATCCTGCTGTGACAAGCTGGCGCGGGTACCTCTTGGCTATGTGAAAGACACACCTTCCGGTACATTTAAAAATATTATGGTGGAAAGAATCGACAGTATCGAGACAACACTGGCGCATATTGTCCCGGAATTCACGTCCAATCTGCTGGCACCGATTGTGATTTTGATTTATTTCTTCCTGACAGACTGGAGACTGGCACTCTGGTCATTGGTGCCGGTTATAGTGGGATTTCTTTCCTATTTTGGAATGATGCTGGATTATAAACCAAGCTTCGAGAGAACGGTTCAGACAACAAAAGATCTGAATGATGCGGCAGTGGAATATATTGACGGAATCGAAGTGATCAAGGCATTTGGAAAGACAGAAAGTTCTTATGCCAAATTTACAAAGGCGGCTATGGCTTATGCAGATTCCTTTATTTCCTGGATGAAACGGTGCTCGATTTTTCATGGACTGATGATGGTGGTCACACCTTATACGCTTCTTACGGTATTGCCGTTTGGGGCACATTATGTAGCCAATGGAACACTTGCGATTTCAGATTTTGTCATCTGCATTATTTTATCACTTGGAATCGTTGGACCGTTGATCACAGTGGGTTCCTATACAGATGATCTTGGCAAGATCGGAGTGATTGTTGGTGAAGTGGCAGGAATTCTGGAACAGCCGGAGCTTGAACGTCCAGAGAAAAGTAAAAGTGTTCCAAAAGATAACTCCGTTACACTTGAAAATGTCAGGTTTGGTTATCACGACAAAGAGATTCTGCATGGAGTAACTATGGAGCTAAAAGCAGGAACGGTAAATGCAATCGTAGGACCTTCCGGAAGCGGCAAGTCGACCATCGCAAAGCTGATTGCGTCCCTGTGGGATGTGGATTCCGGAAGCATCAAAATCGGTGGAGTTGATGTCAAAGAACTGGCATTTGCAGATTTTAATCGGAAAATTGCATATGTTGCACAGGACAATTATCTGTTTAATGAAACGGTCCGTGAAAATATCAGACAGGGAAATCCGAATGCTACAGATGAACAGGTTGTTGAGGTGACAAAGAAAAGTGGATGCTATGAATTTATCATGCAGCTGGAGAATGGATTTGATACGGTTGTAGGAGGTGCAGGAGGACATCTGTCAGGTGGCGAGAGGCAGCGTATCTCCATTGCAAGAGCAATGTTAAAGGATGCTCCGATCGTGATCCTTGATGAGGCAACTGCCTACACAGATCCGGAAAATGAGGCAATTCTGCAGAATTCTATCGCAAAACTGGTAGCAGGGAAGACCCTGATCGTAATAGCACACAGACTTTCTACTGTTAAGGACAGTGACCAGATCTTTGTTGTAAATGATGGAAATGTAACAGCACATGGCACACATGAGGAACTTCTGGTGTCATGCCCGCTTTATAAGGAAATGTGGAATGCCCATATTTCTGTAAAAGATACGGTGAAGGAGGGAGAATGATATGTTTGGGATTCTGGCAAAATTCTTTCGTTTTTCAGGCAGGGAAAATGGTAATAAATTTAAACTGTCGATAGTGATCGGACTCATAGAGGCTCTTGCCTCAGCAATGAAGATTCCGGCTATTATGTACATACTGATTGGTCTGCTGAGTGGGAAACCGACAGGAAAATATATTGGAGGCTCCGTTGCGATTATGGTTCTTGCAATTGTAGTCGACGTAATCTGCAAGAGATACTCTACAGTGCTTCAGACAGAGGGAGGATATAATGCAAGTGCTTTTATGAGAATCAAGATTGCAGAGCATCTGCGATATCTGCCGATGGGGTATTTCAATTCCAATAGTATCGGGGAAATTTCTTCCATTACAACCAATACAATGGAAATACTTGGCGATGTGGCTGCGAGAGTGGTTATGCTGACCATGCAGGGAATTCTGGAAACATCAATGATCATTCTTATGCTGTTTATTTTTGACTGGAGAATCGGACTGATCGCTGCAGCAGGAGTACTTATTTTCTTTGGGGTCAATTCTGTGATGCAGAATGCGGGTAAAAAAGATTCAGAGCAAAAAGTGGTATGTGATACAGAGCTTGTAAACCAGATCATGGAGTATCTGCAGGGAATATCAGAAGTAAAATCATACAACCTGCTTGGAAAACAGGCAAAAAGATTAAATGATGCAAATGAAGCATGCGAAAAGATTAATACAAAGATGGAGATGTTGTTTGTCCCTTATCATTTTCTGCAAAGCGTCATAACAAAAACCACAGGTGCAGTAATCGTAGCATGCAGTGCATATTTTTATATTAATGGAACTATGAGTGCGGTCTATGCGATCGGTATGACAATTTCAGCATTTATGCTTTATGCCAGTCTGGAATGTGCAGGAAATTATTCATCTCTTTTACATGTGGTAAGCGTATGTGTAGATAAAGCAAATGCAATATTGGAGCTGGATACCATGGATATCGACGGTAAAGAAATACAGCCGGAAAATTACGATATCAGACTTTCTAATGTTTCGTTTTCTTATGACAAACGGAAGATTATTGATGATATATCGCTCTCTATTCCGCAGAAAACGACAACAGCAATCGTTGGACCATCTGGTGGAGGAAAATCAACACTTTGCAATCTGATCGCCAGATTCTGGGATGTGGATTCAGGGGAAGTGACACTTGGAGGCGTGAATGTAAAAGACTACAGCATGAACAGTCTGATGCGTAATTTTTCATTTGTATTTCAGTCTGTGTATTTGTTTGCAGACACCATTGAGAATAATATTAAATTCGGACGCCAGGATGCAAGTCATGAGGAAGTGGTGGAAGCGGCGAAGAAAGCATGTTGTCATGATTTCATCAGCAAACTTCCGAATGGATATGACACAGTGATCGGAGAAGGAGGAGCCACACTTTCCGGTGGTGAGAAGCAGCGTATTTCGATAGCCAGAGCGATTATGAAGGATGCGCCAATCGTCATATTGGATGAAGCAACGGCAAATGTTGATCCGGAGAATGAAAAGGAGCTGATGGATGCAGTAGATGCACTTACAAAGGAAAAAACGATTATTATGATTGCCCACAGATTAAAAACAGTCAGACATGCAGACCAGATTGTGGTTGTTGACAAAGGAAGAATTGTGCAGCAGGGAACACATGAGCAACTAATGAAGCAGGAAGGTATTTATAAGAGATTTGTGGATGCAAGGCAGCAGGCGGTAAGCTGGAAACTGGCCCACTGAGAAATAATCCACAGTTGGAGAATATCCAAATTGAATTGTCTGAAAGAGATTTAATTTAAGTTTCTCTAAGTTTCACTTGTATAGGTGGAATGAGGAAAATTCAATAGAGCAATATGAAAAAAGCACTGAAAACCGTTGGACTGATGGTTTTCAGTGCTTTTTTCTTTGGTTAAAGAGAAAAAACATAATAAATTTAAGTTTTGCTAAGTTTCACTAAGTTCTGCATTTGCAGATCGCCATTGCCTTTTCGGCTCATATTTCCCACACCCATCACAGGTCTGTGGCCAGTTAATTTTCCACTCAAAATACTCATCTCTGGTAATTTTACCGGATTTCAATTCTTCTTTTCTGAGAACCCATTCTTTCATAAAATCATTGAGAACTCCATAATTGAACCACATACCAACAGGTGGATGAGCCGGCCAGTTATCAGAATCATGATAACGGACAGCGGTATCCTCACTGGAATTGCATTTTTCACCCGGATAGGTTTCTAACTGAAAGAGATTAATAGCTGCTGGGTTAAATTCATCAATCCAGAACAGAATTTCCATCAGTTCAGAGGCGTCCATCGTGGTTGGCTCATGTAGTGTCAGTGGGTTTACGTCCAGAATCTTAGCCATTTCAGTTACCAGATCTTTGCGGGGAACCCGGTAATTCGTTTCATATTGGGCAAGACGATTTGCACCTTTATCGCCCCAACCGAGGGCAGCACCAAGTTCTGCCTGTGTCATATTCCGGAATGTCCGGATTTTTTTTATTTTATCACCGATTGTCATATCAGATTTCCCACTTTCTTTTTGATAAATCCATTTTACTACCAAAAACAGTGAATGTAAACAGAAAGATTCGCATTGAAGCGAACAAAACACTTGACATTCGCATGAATGCGAATTAAAATGACAGTACGATAAAGGTTCGCATGAAAGCGAATGTACAGATGAGGATAAATACTTTTTGCAAATTATTGCAAAATGAGGTTGGTAAAATCCTTCTGTCAGGCTTTATTAGTGAGAGGATTTTTTTGAAGTGAACAACATTTTGGTGTTTCCAGGCTGTAATAAGTGAAAGGATATTCAAAAAAACTCTTTTGTACCTTGAAAATTACATGAGCTGTATAATCTGATCTCACAGATGCCATAACCCTGTAAATGATTTTATGGGCGAGCGTCGAAGATACTCCGGAAACGGCTGGTAAGTTTGCGAAGAAGCTACCAGCATTCAGAAATATTCTGATAGAGGTTGGCAGTAACGCTGACAGCAGATTATACGAATGGAAGCCAACACGCCGAATGGAATATGCAATGCTATAACAATAGATAAACTGTGAGAACAAAATACGAAAAGGTAAGGTGATGCAATTGAGAAAATTGCAGGTATAGGACAACTGATACAAAGAATATGTTGGAAAAGAGGTGAGCATCATGGTGAATCAGTCAGTAATAGATTCCAGTGTTGATCTGGAGCAGTTAAAGGACATTGAAGATTTAATTCCTGATATGGATAAAGCTATTTCTGAAAAAGTGGAAACTTTTCTGGATAAATCTGGCGATCAGCCGTATGCTCACATGAATGAAGGGTATGTGGTAGTCGTGGAAATGACAGGAGAAATGGATGCTACAGATGCGATCAGTGATTATCTAAGAAAAAGAACGGAGTTGATGTATTAGATGCAAGTCTTGAAAAAATATCTTGCGAAGCTACAGATGTTATGTTAATGTGAAGTCAGGGAAAATGAACGTGATACATGGTTTCTGACTTCAAATTCAATGGAATAAGTAAGTTGGGAGCGATGTAAAATGGAACAGATGCAAATGAATATGCCAGATATATACGATGCTGCATTGTATCTTCGATTATCGAAAGATGATATGGAAGAGGGCGGTGCGAAGTCAGAGAGCAACAGCATTGCAAATCAGAGAGAGTTACTTCGGAGCTTTGTAAAAAGCCAGCCGGATATTCAGATCTTTGATATATATGTGGATGACGGATACTCAGGAGGAAATTTTGACCGACCTGAGTTTAAACGAATGACAACTGATATAGAAGCTGGAAAAGTAAACTGTGTGATTGTAAAAGACTTATCCAGATTCGGAAGAGAGTATATAGAAGCCGGGCGATGGATCGAAAAGACCTACCCGGCTTTAAATGTGCGTTTTATTTCAGTTACAGACCAGTTTGACAGTAAAACAGCAGATTTTTCAGAGAAGTCATTTGTAGTTCCAATCAAAAATTTTGTAAATGAAAGCTATTGCCGGGACATTTCCGGTAAAGTGCGAAGCCACCAGAAAATCAAACGTGAAAAAGGTGAATTTATTGGAGCATTTGCCCCGTATGGTTACTGCAAAGATCCGGAGAATAAGAACTGTCTGGTGATTGATTCTTATGCAGCGGATATTGTAAGAAAAATATTTTCATGGAAAATTGATGGATTCAGTCTTGGAGCAATCGCAGAAAAACTGAATGTACGTCATGTGCAGTCGCCAAAAGAATATAAAAAGGCAAATGGCGAGAATTACAATTCTGGATTTCACAGCTCAGACACACCGAAATGGTCGGCAGTGCAGATTAAAAGGATTCTGACCAACGAGGTTTACATTGGAAACATGGTACAGGGCAAGCAGGAACGAATCAGCTATAAAGTAAAGCAACGCCTGGATAAGCCAGAATCAGAGTGGGTGAAAGTAGAAAATACGCATCCGGCAATTATCAGGCAGAATGATTTTGATGTGGTTCAGAAGCTGCTTCAATATCATGGCAGGGCATCGAAAACATCAGACAGTGCAAACTTTTTTTCGGGATTTGTGTTTTGTGGAGATTGCAAGACACCGATGATACGCAGGGTAAATCAGTATAAGGGGAAGAAAAAAGCCTTTTATATCTGCCAGACAAAGAATAAAGGTGGAGATTGTACCAGACACAGTATTCCGGAAGAGGTGCTGAAAAGAATTGTGTTGAAAGAGATTCAGGCATATACGGCACTTTTTGTAGACTATCAGATGATTATGGAAGAACTTTGTGAGATGCAAGTCAGTTACGATCAGGTAATCGGTTATGATACGCAGATTAGTAAGTTGCAGGAAGAATATAACCGTTATTACAGCCTGAAAGCATCTTTGGGTGATGACTTGAAAGAGGGATTGATCAGCAAAGAGGAGTTCGATGATTTTCGGGAAAGTTACGGAAGAAAATGTGAAGAACTGGAGCAGATGATTGAAAACCAGAAAAAACTGGTAAAGCAAATGTTTGAGGGTGGAGTGTCTGCAACTGTTCAGTTGGAGGACTGGAAGAAATCACTGGAAATCAAAGAACTGGATCGCACATTGCTGGCACTGACCGTAGATAAAATCTATATTTATGAAAATAAGCAAATTAAAATTCACATCCGTTATCAGGATATGATTGAGAAAATGAAAGTCATAAGACGGTTTTATGCGGAACACCGGACAGAGTGCAGGAAAGAGGTGGGATAAATGGCAAGGACAGCAAAAAGATATAAGAAAAACACAGAGAAGAAAGTTCTTGGGATTCCGGTATGTATGGCTGCAATTTATGTCAGATTATCCGTAGACAGTGATGAAAAAAAGTCAGAACCTATTGAAACACAGGTTACGCTGATAAAAGAGTTCATTCAGAAGCACAATGAAAATCCGAACAGAGAGTATGAAATTGCTGTATATGACATTTATTCTGATCTGGGAAAAACTGGAACAAATTTTGACAGACCGGGATTTGAACGGATGATGAATGATGTCAGGGCAGGTAAAATAAACTGTATTCTGGTAAAGGATTTCTCACGATTTGGAAGAAATTACATCGAAACTGGTAACTATCTGGAAAAGATTCTTCCTTTTATGAAAGTGCGGTTTATTTCTGTATGTGACAACTATGATTCATTTGCACCGGATGCCAAGAATCAGGAATTATCCATGAATATCAAGAATCTGGTGAATGATGCTTATGCGAAAGACATTTCCGCAAAAGAACGGGCAGCGAAACGTATTGCACAGAAAAATGGTGAGTATGTGGGATCTACAGCTCCATATGGATATTGTGTGGAAAAGATAAATGGAATTTATAAGTTGATGGTGGAACCGGAAGCTGCAAAGATTGTCCGCAGGATTTTTGAAGAATATGCTTCGGGAGATGGCGTACAGAGCATTATTGACAGGCTGTTTGAGGATAGGGTACATCGGATTTCAGATTATAACCAATATCATCATGTGTACTGTCAGGACGGAGAGAACCTTCATCAGTGGGGAAATTCTTCGATACGTGCAGTGCTGAACCGGAATAATTATTATGGCGATCTGGTTCAGAGAAAATATGAATCCAGATTTCAAAGAGGTGAAAAATGGTGTGACATATTGGACGAGAGCCAGTGGATTATTACGCCAAATGCCCATGAGCCGATTATCAGCCGAGAACTGTTTGACAAAGCACAAGTCAGGTTAAAAGCAGCACAACAGAAAACAACAAAAACTACGGCAGGATGGGAAGAGGATGAAAGAGCATTTTATAATGTATTCTATTGTGGAGACTGCAAGCGGAAAATGTGTACACGCAGATACAGAGGCAATGTGTATTACTTTTGCAATGCTGCCTGGTATCGGGATGAAAGAAAATGTAGTCACAAATCTATTTCCGAAGAGAAGCTGCAGAAAATTGTCCGTTCAGAGCTGACCAGACAGTTTCAGTTATCTGACTTACGGAAAAAGGATATGTCTGCTATAAGCAGTGCGGTATTTCTTTCCAAAATCAATGAGATTCAAACTGAGATCAGAAAATTGGATGCAGATATGGAAAGACGTTCAGAAAAACTGGCACAGGCATTTATGCAATATAAAGAGGGCGAACTTTCCAAAGAAGCCTATATAGAAATGAAAGATGACCGTAATAGCTGGAAAGAGTTCTGCGAAGAGAGAAAGAAGTCTTTAGAGCAGACCATACGAAAGCTGGAAAAACAGCAGAAAGAAGAAGCCAGATTTTTACGAAGTCTGTTGGAACTGGATGGGACAACCAGAATCAATGCGGAACTTGCGGAGAGCCTGATTGAAAGTATGTATCTATATGGTGATAACAGACTGGAAATCAACTTCGGGTTTAAGGGGGCGGTAGAACATGAGTGATCAGAAACTGATTATTGGATATTACCGCCTTTCCATGGAAGATGACTCAGAGGGAGAAAGTAACAGCATTATCAATCAGAGAAAACTGGTAAAAGATTATATTTCCAATATTCCGGAACTGGCTTCTATGCCATTTCAGGAGTTCTACGACGATGGATATTCTGGTTCTAGTATGGAGCGTCCGGCAATTAAACAGGTTTTGGAGCTTGCCAGAGAGAATAAAGTGCAGTGCATTGTGGTAAAAGATTTTTCACGTTTTGCCAGAAACTATATTGAGATGGGAACTTATCTGGAACAGATTTTTCCATTCCTGGGAATACGATTTATTTCTATCTCAGACCGATATGATTCTAAAGATTATAAAGGAAAGAGTTCAGACATCGAAGTACAGTTTAAAGGATTGATCGCAGACTTCTATGTGAAAGATCAGTCTGTAAAGGTAAAGGCAGCAGTCAACACCAGACGGGGAAAAGGTGAGTATTGTTGTGGTTCTGCACCTTATGGGTATCGAATCAATCCAGAAAATAAGAAAGAACTGGTGATTGTAGAGGACGAAGCGGAAGTGATTCGCAGAGTATTTGAACTGACCAATCAGCGATATTCCAAGATGGAGATTTGTAAGTTATTCAATGAAGAGGGTGTATTGACTCCCTTGCAGTCTATGAGCAGACGACAGAAATCAGACAGCAAGAAAGCTGCATCAAGAGGACTGCAGTGGACGAGTGATATGATACGGAAGATTGTGGATGATAAGACTTATATAGGCTGTATGGTCTATGGAAAGACAAAGATTCCAGATCCCGGAACAGGGAAAGAAGTACCAGTGCCGAGAAATCAGTGGAAAGTGATGGAAAATCATCACGAGCCGATCGTATCAAAAGAGGTCTTTGAGAAAGCACAGTCTCTGCAGATCAGATACACCAAGAAAAGCAAATTTGACAGGGAAACAACACTATTAGGTGGCTATGTAAAATGCGGGAATTGTCGCAGAAGTCTGACTTCAAGCAGTCCTGTTCATGGTCATATCCTTTATAGCTGTGCTTACAGTAAAGGAAAAGAAGATACAGGATGTTTTGCCGGGAAAGCGGATAACAAAATGCTGGAGCATATCGTGCTGGCAGAAATAAAGGCTTACTTACGTCAGAATATCAGCCAAGAACAGATGCAGCAATCTATGAGAAAACAGCATGAGGACAGTATAGAAGCCTATAAGACGGAAAGTGCAGATTCTGAAAAGTGTCAAGAACAAATAAAAATCCAGAACCGCCAGAACTACGAGAAGTATCACGAGGGACAGATGAACCAGAACCAGTTTATGGAAGCCAAGAAGCAGTTGGAAGAAGAAAGAGAACGACTGCAGAAACGTGTACAGGAACTGGATGAGTTGATAAACGACGAGAAAGAAATCCTGATGAAAAAGAATATTCCGGTGGAGCAAATGTTGAAGTATTTAGGCTATGAGAAGCTGACACGAGAGATGCTGGAAGAATATGTGCAGGGGATATATGTGTATGATGATGGGAGAGTGGAGGTGGAATGGAAATCACTGGCTTGATTTGTAGCAATAATGTAACGTCCACTACTACTGAACTTGTAGCAATGACGTTACATCCTCCCTGCTGATTTTGTGACAACAATATAACGTCCTCTGTTCCCAAACAACGGTTTTATGGGAAAAATCGAGGAAAAAAGGTCAAAAAGTTTGTAGCAATGGCTTGACATCCTCGGGGAGGTTGTGTCTTGCGGAGAGTATTCCGGACTAATTGCTTTGGGGTGATAATATA
>OMDL01001570.1_pt1 | contig 11383 bp, 6 predicted proteins | sample 1674081 | NCBI WGS metagenome assembly OMDL01 (sample SAMEA103958139, study PRJEB25191) | human gut metagenome | biome: human-associated habitat [ENVO:00009003]; feature: intestine environment [ENVO:2100002]; material: feces | place: Germany | collected 2013/2015
TTGGCTCGTAACGCAGGATCGCTGCTACATAAACTAAAAAAGTCGCCGAGGATTCCGCCCCATGAAAGGGTTAGAATCCTCGGCGACTTTCGTTTATCGGGTCTGCTGCTTTTCCTGTGCGTCTTTTTCTTCTGCGAAGAACAATTCAATATTTTTCTGTGCCTTTACCAACTCCTGCATTTCTTCTCGTGCCTTGCGATAGTCCGGGTAGGCTGCTTTCTTTTGGGTCAGAAGATCGGAATACTCTGCATTCAGTGCTTTGACCTTCGGCAGCTTTTTTAAGCCAGTTTCATCGAAAGCGGCCTTGGCTGCTTTGTGCAGTGTGATTTCTTCCCGGTGAGTATCCAGAAACTTTTTGCTATATCCCGCTTTCCGGTAGGCATCGTAGACTGGGTGGGTCTTGGCGTAATTGACGATGTGCGTTTTCAGCACAGCAATTTCCGCCATCCGTGTTTCGGCGGCTTTGATGGAATCTCCCAGATGGTGGTATTTTTCTGTTGCCGCCGCTGTGCGTTCATTCAGTTCATCTGCGCTGCCAATTTTGTGCTCCTGCAAGAAAATCAGCGTCTTGGACATTTCTTTCAGATTATATTTTTTCGCCCATCGTGCATAGCCTTCGCTTTTGCCCTCGGAGAGCTTTGCCTGAATGTCAACCAGCAATTGGAACGGCGGCTCTTGGAACGGCTGTGTCTGACGCGGACGGTGTTCGGTTTTTCCCGCAATCACCGCTTGCAGTTCATCCTCACTGTACCCAGCCCCCAGCGTTTTGAAGCGGATGAACCGCTTCTGCCGTGCGCCCTTGACGGAAGTGTATTTTCCACGCTTGACCTCATAACCCTGTTGTTCCAGTTTTTGCAGAAAATCTTCGTAATCCTTGGGCTTTTCTGCAAGGATGCTGTCGATGATGCCACACAGCCTATCACGATTGCTTTCTTTGGGTGGATAGAGGGTACGTTTCTGCCGTTCCCGGTAGGGCTTTATTTCAATAACAGAGAGCTGATGCTCCAGACAAATCAAGTCGCTCAACCGCTGAACGGCCAGTGCCGAAAAGAAAAAATCCCGGAACTTTTTTGAACCGTCCAATGCGGTGGAGTTGAAAATCACATGGTTATGGATGTGGTGACGGTCTGTGTGGGTGGCAACGATAAAAGCGTATTTGCCCTTGGTAAACCGCATGGCAAGTTCATAGCCCACCTTGTTGGCTTCCTCGGCGGTGATCTCACCGGGTTTGAAAGACTGTCGAATTTGATAGGCGATGATGTCGCTTTTCTGTCTGCGCCCGGTAGCAAGTTCATACTGCCGCTTGGAAAGCATAAATTCTTCATCGACTGTCAGAGGGCTACACTCGTAGCAGCTTACCAGTTCACCTTGTTCGGTCTTATCTGGATTCTGCACATAGTCTGTGCGGCTTTTCAGACAAGCCGCAACCGACTTGCCCTTGTTTTTGTGCAACGCGATCAGCCGTGTCGCGGCCATCCTGAATCACCCCCATAAAAGAAAAATGCCGCCCGAAGGCGGCAAACGATTAAAACTATTTCTTACAGTTCGGCAAGCCACTCACTGAAACGTCCAATACCCTCGGTGATGGCTGTTGCACCGAAAAAGAGAACGAAGCAGATGAACTCAGCTACCAGCAGGATAAAGAACTGATCCCAAGTCTGGCGGTAGGCAGTGTAGAAGCCGCAGCCAAAGATGTAGAGCATCAGAGGAGCGACCACATAGCTGGACAACGTGAGCAGCCACTTCGCCATCAGAGCCAGAAAAGCCACAAAGAGAGAAACCGGGAAAAGAACAATTTTCTTCAACATAGACATCATATCAGGCACTTCCTTTCTGTTCGCTCTTATTATAAAGGTATCGACTATTGCACTGCAAGGATGTCAAGCATTATATGTACACCCGCAGTCCTCCAACTGCGGGAATTTTCTTAGAGATTTGCCAGTTTAGTCAGAATCTGCTTGCCAATGGAAATCAGTTCGTCCAGCCGGGTGCGCAGATCAGCAAGGTCGGCAGAGTAGATCTTGCCGTTTTCGTTAGCGCGTTTGGCGACCTGATTCAGATTGTTACTGCAATTCTGAAGCAGATAAGCCATTCGGCGCAGCTGTGGAAGGTCGAGGTTCAGGCAGTAGCCATCCAGTGCCATTTTGCGGATATAGGCACTCAGACTGTGGATGCCCATTCCATACATCTTATCTAAAATGCGGTTTCGTTCTTCATCGGTCACACGAATAAATAGACGGTGTTCCCGCTTTTTCACATTATCGCCCCTCCTTATCCAGATAACTCTTGAACGGCTTGACTGGTTCCGGTTGGTTGACCTTTTCCTCCAGCGCAGCCAGCACGGACGGACGAGTTGTGGGAGTTTCTTCTGTTTTTTCGGGAGAATCCTGTGCCGAACTGCGATCAATGTTCAGCAAGGCGTTCAATTCAGAAAGTCGGGCAGACTTTTCGGCCAGTTCTTCCTCCTGTGCAAACGGCTTTGCCACTTCAACCTCTGCAGCCTGTTTCTGCTGCTCCAGATTTTGCAGAGCATTTTCAGCGTCTGCAATACGGTCCGTAAAGTTGTCGATGGCATTGTCCAGACGAGTGATATTGCCGCGCGCATCATCGCCCAGCGATACCGGATAGCTCAACTCTGCCCGGAGAACGGCTTGATGCTCATTCTTGAAGCTGTCGAACCGGATGTTCAGTTCAAACCCACGGTAGGTGCCCAGCAGCATCATATCAGCATTGGGCATCTCTTGCCGAGCCAGCAGCAGCCGTTCGCCCGCAGCCTTTTTGTCATCGTACACCATACCTTTGATGGTCATACCGCAGAAGTTTTCTTTGTCCTGCGGGTGTGCTGCTGCAATCTGTGAATCCTGCTGCAAAGCAGCAATGCGGGTTTTCTGTTTCTGGATTTCTTCTGGGAATGTTTTGAGCAGCTTATCTTCCAGACGATATTTCTGATTCTGGAAGTCACCGCGCAGAACTTTCAATTTTGCCACCTGCACGTCCAAATCCATCTTTTCCCGGATGCGCGGGTCACCAGCACACAGAGCCTTGATTTCAGCGTAAGACAAAGCCTGCTCATCAATATCATCGCAGGAGCGCATAGGCGACTTGCTCGTCATGATCTGCGAAATGAACTTCTGCTTATTCTCTAAGGTCTGGTACAAGTAGGCGTCAAATGTCGATTCAGTGACGTAATTATAGACGTACACTTGTTTGTTTTGATTGCCTTGACGGATGATTCTGCCATTGCGCTGAGTCATATCCGACGGACGCCAGCCTACATCCAGATGATGCACTGCCACAAGAAGCGTCTGGACATTTGTACCGGCTCCCATTTTTGCAGTGCTGCCCAGCAGCACACGCACCTGTCCGCTGCGCACCTTGGAGAAAAGTTCTGCTTTCTTGTTCTCCGTATCTGCGTTGTGGATGAACTCGATCTCCTGCTCTGGCACACCAGCAGTGAGCAGCTTGGAGCGGATATCGTCATAGACGTTGAACGAACCGTCACCCTTTGGAGTAGACATATCGCAGAAAATCAGCTGGGTCAGCTTCTGTTCCTTGGTGTCGTTCCAGATGCGCAGGACGTTGTTGACGCAGGCATTTAACTTGCTGTTGGGGTCATCGGGCAGAGCGGAATTCATCAACCGCTGGTCAAGACCGATTTTGCGGCCATCCGACGTGATTTTCAACATATTATCCACAGAGGGGTCAACAGAACCGCTGTGGACTTCGGCTGCACGTTCGCTCAACGCCTGCACCATGTCCTGTTGGATTTCCGAAGGTTTGACCACCACCGTCTCAAATTTTGCATCAGGCACCGGGAGATGAAGCTGGTCGCTGGTCTTGATATCTGCCGCTTCTTTGAACATCGCCATCAGCTCAGGAAGGTTGAAGAACTTAGCGAATCTCGTTCTTGCCCGGTAGCCAGTGCCTTCGGGCGCAAGTTCAATGGCCGTGGTCGTCTCACCAAAGGTGGATGCCCACGCATCAAAATGTGTCAACCCTTTCTGCTGCAAGGTGTTGTACTGGAGATAGCGCATCAGGGTATACATCTCGGTCATGCTGTTGCTCAGGGGCGTACCCGTTGCAAAAATCACGCCACGGCCTCCGGTGATTTCATCCAGATAGCGGCACTTGCCGAACATATCGCTGGATTTTTGCGCCTCGCTTGTACTCAAACCAGCGACATTACGCATTTTCGTGTACAAGTAGAGGTTTTTGAACGCCTGACTTTCATCCACAAACAACCTGTCTACGCCCAATTGTTCAAACGTAACCACATCATCTTTACGGTCTGTGCCTTGCAGCTTTTCCAATTTCTGTTTCAAGGACTTGCGCAGCTTTTCCAGCTGCTTTACCGTGAAATGCTCGCCAACCTGCGCTTTCGCTTCTTCGATGGCCTCCTCGATTTCATCCATCTGTTCCTGAATCAACCGCTCCTGTCGTTCTGCGGACAAGGGTATCTTTTCAAACTGGCTGTGTCCGATGATAACCGCATCGTAGTCGCCGGTCGCAATTCTCGCACAGAATTTTTTGCGATTAGCGGGTTCAAAATCTTTTTTGCTGGTAACCAGCAGCTTTGCATTGGGGTACAGGCGTAAAAACTCGCTGGCCCATTGTTCCGTCAAATGGTTTGGAACGACAAAAAGACTTTTCTGGCACAAGCCCAGACGTTTCAGTTCCATGGCGGAAGCCGCCATCTCAAAACTCTTGCCGGCACCGACTTCGTGCGCCAAAAGGGTGTTGTACCCATACAGCACATGGGCAACCGCATTGCGCTGATGCTCTCGCAAATTGATCTCCGGGTTCATGCCCACAAAATGAATGTGACTACCGTCATACTCACGGGGTCGGGTGCTGTTAAAAAGCTCGTTGTACTTTTTTACCAGCAGGGCGCGCCGCTGCGGGTCTTTCCAGACCCAGCCAGCAAAAGCGTCCTTGATAGCCTGCTGTTTCTGCTGGGCGAGGGTGGTTTCGTTTTGATTCAGCACGCGCTTTTCCTTGCCATCCTCCACGATGGTATCATAAACGCGGCTGTCACGCAAGTTCAGGGTATCCTCCAAAATCTTATAAGCGTTGGCTCGGCGGGTACCGTAGGTTTCAGTAGCCATAATGTCACCAAAGCCAGTAGCAGATTTATTGCTGATCCGCCATTCGGAAGTGTAAGGGGAGTAGCGAACGGTGATGGCATTGTTGTAGCGGATACGATAGGGCGGCTGGAAAGTTTCCATCATGAACTGCTGTACGATAGAGGGTTCAAGCCATGTGGCACCCAGCCGCACGTCAATTTCAGATGCCTCCAGATCTTTGGGCTGCGCCTTGGTCAGTGCGTCCACATTGACCTTGTACTCCGGGCGGCTTTCTGCAGCAAGTTGTGCCATGCGCAATTTATCGCGCACATTACCGGAAAGATATTCGTCCGCAGTTTGCCAGCCGGCTTCCGGGTCGTCTGCATCGGCGGCAGGATCTTTGAAAATTACACCGGAAAGTTCAGTGGTAATGCGCCCATACTCGCCGGGTGTTCCCAGCAGTTCTGCCATATAAGGCAAATCGACCTTACCATGCTCACCAATAGATACCGCCAGTGCTTCGCTAGGGGTATCCACACCGGTGACAACGCGTTCCGGGCGAATCGTCCGCTTGGTGAACATATCTGCCTTGGATTTGAGATTTTTATTCTCGTCCAGATTCTCCAGCGAGCAGAGCAGATAGTAGGAGCTATCATCATCGAACAGGCGGGCATTTTTCTTATCGTTGATCAGCCCGTATTTTACGGTAAAGGCATCATAGGTGGCGTTCAATTTTGCCTGCGATGCCTTGATATCCTCGTCCGGGAAGTCGTTTAACTGCTGGTCGATCAGTTCGTTGACGATTTGTCGCAGTTCCACCATACCAGCAACACGGCCCTTTGCGTTATCGGATAGTTCGATCTGCGTCATGATGGAGTTTTCGCGGTAGTAAATGTCACCATCTACCACGGTGTAGCTGAAATTCTTCACAGTGGGATCTGCAGGCAGCGTCTTACGCTGTGCTTCCGCGTCCGCAACATCCGGGGCGGCGATTTCTGCTGTGGTATACTGTCCCTCGATATGCTGTACAGCTTCGGCAAGCTGGTCGGCAAGGCTGGTGCCCTCGATGGGTGCAACGGTTAGGTCGTGACCGTATTGGGTGCTTTCCAGCGTGAGCCGCCCCAGCACCATCTCCGGGTGGTCTACGAAATACTGGTTGATGGCAAAACCGTCCTCGGTCTTGCCAAGCTGCACCCATGCAGGTTCAATATCCGCAGGGCGGTCACGCTTTTGCAAAAAGATAATATCCGAAACGACTTCGGTGCCTGCGTTCGCCTTGAACGCATTATTCGGTAGACGAATGGCCCCCAGCAAATCGGCTCGTTCTGCCATGTGCTTGCGGGCGGTGCTGTCCTTGCTGTCCATGGTGTAACGGCTGGTGACGAATGCCACTACGCCGCCCGGTCTGATCTGGTCGATGGCTTTCGCAAAGAAATAGTTGTGAATGCTGAATCCCAACTTGTTGTACGCCTTATCGTTGACCTTGTACTGACCAAAGGGAACATTGCCCACCGCCAAATCGTAGAAATCACGGCGGTCGGTGGTCTCAAAACCGGCAACAGTAATGTCAGCCTGCGGATACAGTTTTTTCGCAATACGCCCGGTGATAGAATCCAGCTCTACGCCGTACAGCCGACTGTCTGCCATGCTGTCCGGCAGCATTCCAAAGAAGTTGCCCACACCCATGGACGGCTCCAGAATGTTGCCAGACTTGAAGCCCATGCGCTCCACGGCATCGTAGATGCCACGGATCACGGTGGGGCTGGTGTAGTGTGCGTTCAGGGTGCTGGAACGTGCGGCGGCGTACTCATCCTCGGAAAGCAGCCCTTTCAGTTCGGCGTACTCTTTTGCCCAACTATCTTTGCCGGGGTCAAAGGCATCTGCCAGACCGCCCCAGCCCACATACTGGGAAAGCACCTGCTGCTCCTCGGCGGTGGCACCCCGGTGCTCCTGTTCCAGCTTGAACAGGGTGCGGATGGCTTCAATGTTCCGAGCGTACTTCTGCTTTGCGCCGCCCTCGCCCAAATGCTCGTCCGTGATGTGGAAGTTTCCAGCAAGCTCCGGCGCAGGTTCAGCATTCAGGGCTTCATCCAAGGCAGCAGCATCAGGGAAGGTCTGCACTTTTCCGTCCATCACGGTAGAGATGGGCAGTTCGTCCAGTTCCTCGTCAGAGAGTTGCGGCTCAACTTGCCGCAGCCCGTCCTCGAATTGTTGCTTATTGATAACTTCGTTATCCCACGACTGCCCGTGCGCACTGGTGTCGATGCGAACATCCGTTTCACCTACATAGCCAATTTTCCCTTCGATGGTTCGGGTAGGAAGGTCAACGATAACATTGTCACCGACCTTGTAATCGGGTAGGGGGTGTTCCATCACATCCTGTTCCTGCTCGTACAACTCCCGGACAAGAGCCAGCGGCTCTTCCCGGAAAATCGGCATCCGCAGTTCTGCCAACGCCATGTCCTGTAAGGTCACGCTGTCTTTATCAAAATTTACCGTATCCACCCGGAAGGCCCGCCCCTCCATGTGGATGGTTGCACCCAGCGGAAGATAATCCTCCCGGCGCAGGTACTTGGTCTGGTGATGGGTGCCGTCCTCGTTCAGCCCGGCAAGGTAGACGTTCTCGCCGCACTGCCACAGTTGTTTGGCGCGGTACGCCCACTGGCCTCTGGGGAAGCCGGTGACCGGGACGGTGCCCAATTCCGTTTCCTTTTCCAGAAGTTTGCCGCCCAGAAGTTCGTAGACCTTCCGGGCATCCTCACCGTAAAACTCAAACTGCCCGTTCTGCTCAAAGCCTACCAGCGCATCCGGGTGCTGCTCCTTCAGAGCGTTGTACTCGGTGGCGGCATCCAGCGGCAGCAGTGCCGGGCGTTCCTCAACCTTACTGTGGTAGTGCTCCAATTCTTCATCAGTGACGCTGACGAGTTCGGAGAAATCCAGAGCCTCCAATTCAGTTTCGGTCAGATCTTCCAGACTTTCATACTGCCGTTCGTCTATCAGCACCTCACCCAGATAGCGCTCCATACGGTATCCCACCAAATCCACATTAACTTGAATGGGAATCTCCTCATCGGTGGCGTTGGTGTAGGCAACGCCGATCTTGGACAGGTCAGAAAAGTCCGGTTCAGAGTCGTATTCCTCCTGACAGAAATCCCGGATCAGGTTTTTGGCATGAGTCAAGGTAGCATCTGGTTCTACGGTGATGGGCACAGGGGGCGTGTAATGCTCCTTTTCTTTGTCCGTCAGGTAACGGTCGGCCTGCATCATCAGATCAATATATTTTTCCACCTGATTCCAGCGAAGAAATATCTTCTGATGGTCCGGATAATGTTCAAATGTCAGCCCCTTGCTGTCGTGGTCGAGCCAACCACTGCTTCCGTCCAGATAGGTGTGCGAACATCCACCGGGACCGTGCGGTGCATATTCTTTGGCAAGCGCTTTTGCCCGGAGTTTTCGGTCAGGCTGTGTCTGATAAATCTCCCAAATCCGAAGCTTGCTGTTTTCAAAATTAGAACCTCTCCGCAGTGCTTTTTCAATATCAGCCTGCGATAAAACAAAAGCGGAGGGCGTTTTTTCGCTCTCCGCTTGGTCGATTTTTTCAATTTGCTGGGCTTCCGTAGGGATGTTGGCATCCAGAAAACTTAGCTGTAGATCAGCTCCGTCATCACCAGTTCCTCGGCCTGCGCTTTCAGGCTGTTCATGTGCTGCACCCACACCATCTGATTCTGCTCCTTGTCCGGGGCCGGGTTCTGTTTCAGCAGCTGCTCCATGGTCTGCTGCATCTGGCTCTCTGCCGTCTGCTCCACCTCCATCAGGTGCGGGTACAGACTCCCGTTCAGGAGCATCGTGTTGTATAGCACCGGGCGCTGCTCTTTCAGGTACGTCCGGCGCAGTCTGCCGTATTTGCCCAGTGCTTTCTCCTGCCGGGGCAGGGTCAGGTTCGGGAGCTGGTAGTCCCCGATGGTCGAGTAGGTCACGTTCCTGCTGTTCGTATTCATATTGGCTCCTTTCTATATTGCGGCGGCGAATGGTGGTTTTTACGGTGCGCTCGATGTTCCGCAGCACCTCTCGGCTCATGTCGCTGACGGCTGCGCCGAGGGCGTAGACACTATCCGGGGTTGAGAAATTGTAGATTGCCTGAAAATCGTCCTTGTCGAACCACCCGGCAGGCTCAATGCCGCAGCGTTCCAGCAGCGTGTAGGTGACGCTGATGGCGGCGGCAGACTTGAACTGCATCTCCACCCCGGCTTCATCATAATCCATCAAGAGCGAACCGTCAACGATGGCACGAATGTCGCCGCCGTTGTTGTCCCAGTAATCCGCCACCAGTTTCCCCGCAACATCCGCAAGCTGCTGGCTGACACGCTCTCCGCTGATGCCGTAGGTCTTGCTCAACATTTCCGAAACCGGCTGCACCAAATCGGGACCGAGCTGCCACACCTCCGGGTCACGGGAATTGCGGCGCACCCCGGTGTCGCTTACGTCAAAGACGTAGTGCAGCCGGGGGAATCCGCTGGATTCGTCCAGCAGGGCGATGCCCTTGGCACCCCGGCGCACATAACGGTTCATCCGGTTGTTCCAGATGTCAAAGTCGGCGCAGGCGGTGGCATCCGGGCGCTGGGCGTAGATCATGAGCTGGTCCGCAAAACTGTACTTATACAGCCGGGATGCGGTGGTCAGGTAGTCCGTCCAGCTTTCCCAGTACCGGGTCAAGCCGTTCGCCGTGCGCTGGGCAAGTGCGAGGTATTCTTCGGTTTTGCTTGGCATTTTAGCCTCCTTTCAGCTCTGTGGTAAACAAAAAAGCGAGCGGCCTTTTCAGGTCACTCGCTTATGGAATCTATGGTAGTTTATAGCATGAATGGAAGGATTCTATCAAGCCCACTTTTTGCGGGTTATGAAAAAATTTTCGGAGCAAGGGCCTATGGCACTATCCCGGTTGACGACCATCGGCAAACTGGGAATTATTTAATTCTCTGTGTACCTAATTGTAATTGTTCAACTGCTATTTTTGCTTTATTGTCATCTTCCTTTTGAAGATTTTCTATTTCCGAACTCCGAATAGCCAAAATGATTTCGTCCCCCACCTGTAAATCATCAAGTGTTATATCTACAACATCTTGTGTATCATAATTACAATAAATCATAGGAATTTGGGAACAATCAATAAGGCAATCATCCCCTAAAACACCTTTTCCTACGGCGGACAAAAACCGCATATCCGAGCTGTTTAAGTCTGCATACCGGTCATTGGCCGCAATACGGTCTTCCATCTCGATAAAGTTATAAAATAAATCTGTTAACTGGTCATTGATAATCTTTGTACACAACTACTTCTCCTGTCTGTCTTAACGGACCTTCTCAGCATCCCACTCCATTACGGATCCGGTCGCTGCATCAATCGTGAATTCGTATTCCGTTCCACCGTAGATGATCTTTCCTTCGTATTCCGGACGTCCGTCATCATAATCAAGCTTCCATTCGTAGAGATCCTTGTCCGTTGCTCCGCTTACACGGTCAAGGGCTGTTTTCTTTGCATCTGCCTCACTGACCGTAACGTTCTTGCTGTCTGCTCCCATCGTTTTTTCTTCATATGCGGAGCTGATGATCTCTCCGGTGTCTGTCGCAATCTCATAGTCATACTTTGCACCGCCTGCATACCATTCAATGTCATATACCTGACGTCCGTCTTCATAGTCAAGCTTTGACTTGGTGATCGTTGCATCCGCTGCCTTCACTCCGGCATGCTCCAGTGCGATCTTCTGTGCTGCTGCTTCATCCACGGTTCCGGTACCTGTTGCATTCTGTGCCGGAGCAGGGGCAGCGGGGTCTGTCGTCTCCGTCTGTGTCCCGGAAGCCTGCGCATTCTGTTCTTGGCTGCTCATTTCCATGACAGCTCCTGTCTCTGCATTGATCGTGTAGGCGTAGGCATACTCTCCGGAAGTAAATTCCACCTTATAGCAGGCCACTCCCGCCACCTCACTTAAGGTCGTGGCTGAAATGTCTGCATCTGCCGCTACAATATCCGCTGCTTTTAACGCCGCTTCCTGTGCCTCCTCCATAGGGATCATCTGTGTCTGCTCCTTCGTCTGCTCCTGGCTGCTTTGCTGCGGAATACTGGCTGCCGCATTATCTCTGCATCCGATCAGGGTCATTGCAAGTGCAAATGCCGCTACGGTAAAAATCCATTTCTTTCTCATATTCTTTCTTATCCTTCCTATCAGATTGGAATGTGTAAAGTGTAGCCGATATCCTGCCAGATTACAAGTGGAATTTGTTATTCTCCTATGGAGGCACCGCTATCGTCTTTAAGGCCACAAATC
>OMDL01001578.1_pt1 | contig 11311 bp, 7 predicted proteins | sample 1674081 | NCBI WGS metagenome assembly OMDL01 (sample SAMEA103958139, study PRJEB25191) | human gut metagenome | biome: human-associated habitat [ENVO:00009003]; feature: intestine environment [ENVO:2100002]; material: feces | place: Germany | collected 2013/2015
ACGCTGTAATACTGGTCCGCCGAAGCGTGGCCGTTGCTGTGCCGGCTGTAGGGGTCGCTGCGAAGCTGCTGCTGGTATTCCCAGAGGATGATCTGCGTCGCCATTTTATAATCGTCCTCATTGATTCCGGAAACAGGAAGGGAGGCGCCGGGTTTCCAGCCATAGATCGCAGTCAGGGTAATGCCGCGCCTGGCAGCGGACGGGAGCATATTCAGGTAATCGCTGTTGGTCCCGTTCTCCGAAGTATAGGTATTTTCGGAAGTGTTGTAGGGAATCCCGCTCTCCACGCAGTAGACCGAATGGGTCACGCCGTCCGAATCTGTCAGCATGTAGTGCCGGTAGGCGCTGCCGCCGGAGCCGGAACGTTTATCCGTGGTTCCGTCTGAATTGTAAGCAAGGAAATTGGTAGGCACCGGGGAATAATAATGCTGCCCGTCAGACCCTACATACTGGTCGCCCAGCCAGGAGCTTGCTTTCTGGCCCACGCCTGCCGCAAACGCCTGGGCGGGAAGCAGGCTAAAGACGCATACCGCGCAGAGTAAAAATGCCACGATCCTGTGCAGACCGCGGCGGTGTGTGTTTGTTTTCATATTCACGATAGAAAGACCTCACTTTCATAAAATAGGTAAGGACGGCGCATTACTCGCCGTCCTCATGGGTGCTATCCTCAAAGTCATCCTCGGAGAGATATTCCGGTTCGCCGTAAGCCTCGTCCGGGTCAAAGCCCTCCCCGTAGCCGTCGTCCTCGTCAAATTCGTCCTCGTCCGCCGCCTGCTGTTTCGGGCGCACGATCTTCACATAATAGCCGACGCCTCCGACTGCAAGCAGGGCGACGATGATAAAGATGATCGTGCCGACGCTGCCGGTATCTTTCTTCGGCTGCTCCAGTTCAGCCGGTTCCTCCGGCTCTGCCGGCTTTTCCTTCCCGGTGCAGCCGTTTAAGTCATTCTTGCAGACCGGGCAGCCGGTATTGACTTTCCCGGCCTCGCATTTCTCCTTACAGGTGCAGACATCCGCAGCGGGGATCACGCTCACGCTGCCATCATTCTTTTCCGCAAGGGCCATCAGGTCCGCCTCGGTGACGCCATTCAGAAAGTAAACGTTGTTGTCGTCACGCTTGCCGTCAATGATAAGATAGAACACATTCCCGGCCTCGGTGGTAATGGTGTAAAACTGTTTATCCCCATCCTCGCCGGTGGCGCTGTCCAGCACGGTCCCGGTCCCCTCCGGGGTGAAAGCGCCCTCCGGGACGGAGGAAGTGGTGGGCTCCGGTGTGCCGGAATTTCCTGTACTGCCGGAGCTGCCGTCCTGGGAGCTTGTGCCGCCCGAATCCGTTCCCGTATTGGAACTGCTGCTTTGGGTGCCCGTGCTGCCGGAAGAAGCTGCCTGGGTCTGTACCGGTTTTGTTGCCGGGGTGCTGCTCTGGCTCGGCTGCGTGGGGGCAGCCGGCTTTTCCGTGGACACCGGTTCCTTGTAATAGGGGTTGTCAAATTGCACGGCATCAGAACGGTTGCCGGCATAATCCACCGCGTAGACGCTCACTTTTTTATCCGTGCCGGCATAATCCTTCAGGGCGACAGAGGCTTTCCCGTCCACAAGGGAATTTACACGGGTCTTGTCGATATAGACCGCCTCCACGCCGGAATTGTCGTCGCTGCTTACGATCTTTACGGTTTCCCCATCCAGCACCGCCGTAAGCGTGGGCGGCGTGGTGTCCTTGCCCCCGGCGGCAAAAGCCGTCATGGGCAAGGTCATGGCGCCTATGAGAAAGACAAGCGCCACAAGGAGAGAGATTCGTTTAGTCCTCATGCACTTCCTCCTGTTCCTGCGGCGAAGACTCCTGTGCGGACGCCATCTGCCGCGTTTTTAAGAATTCGGCCAGTTCCTGGGGCGTCAGGTGGTAGCTGCGGGCCACCGCCACAAAGTCGGTGTTCTCCAGCTCCGTTTTCTGTTTCTCCAAATCCCGGAGCCTGGCCTGCTGCTCCGCGATCTTCGCCTTGGTCTTTTCAATGTCTTTTGCCAGTTTTTCAATTTTAGGGTTCAATTTGTTACCTCCATTCTGTTAAGGCAGCCGCGCAAAGGTGTAAAAATGCTGCTGCCAGTAACTTGTATTGATATTTGCGTAAGAGATCGGGTCCCCGCAGTGGATCATCATTCCGTTACCCACATAGATTCCCACATGGCTTGCGCCGCTGGTGTTATAGGTCCCCTGGAAGAAAATCAGGTCGCCGGGTCTTGCGTCCGCACTCGATACAGGCGTACACACGCCTAAAAGCCCGTCCGCGGTAAGCCGCCCGAAGTTCCAGCCGGTATGGTTGACTACCCAGGAAACGAAGCCCGAACAGTCAAAGGAAGTGGAAGGGCTTGCGCCGCCCCACACATACGGATAGCCTAAGTATTTCTCCGCCTCCGCGATCATGGCCGCGAACTGTTCATCCGCAAGGGCCTCCGGCGGAATATCGTAATCAAAGTAGCTGCCGCCTCCGCCTGCGCCAATGGCTGGCAGCCCGGTACTGCCGGTGTCACCGGTATCTGCAAAATACAGCGGATTCAAATACTGCCCGTCCACCAATACCTCCAGGTGCAGGTGCGGCCCGGTGGAATTGCCGGTGCTGCCGACCTTCGCGATTACATCCCCGGCCTTTACTTCCTGGCCCACGGACACAAGAAGCTGTGAACAGTGGCCGTATTTCGTGGTAAGGGTATGCCCCTCGTAAGCCTCGCCTTCAATGGCGACACACAGGCCGTAGCCGCCCGCGTTTCCTGCCAGCGTAACCGTACCGTCATGGCCGGCTAAGATTTCCGTGCCCTGGGCCATGCCGATGTCAACGCCGGTATGGTAGTTCTTTTCCCCGCTGATGGGGTGTACCCGGTAGCCGTAGTAGCTGGTGACATAGGGCAGCCAGTTTATCCCAAAGACATTTTTCACATACTGCCGGTTGCCCTTGGTCTGCAATAGAATCTCACAGATTTCTTTCTGCTCGGTGCTCATGCGCTGCACCACCAGGTTTGCAAGAGGCGTGGCCGTGAGCTTTACATTCAGAATGTGCCACTCATACGGTACTTCTTCCTCGGTTTCCTCGCCGGTCTCCGGGTCAACATGGGTCTCTGTCCGGTAGCGGATTTCCGTTTCCTCCGTAAAGGTAAGGGAATACTGCTCATTAAAAAGCTGCCGCAGGACGCCCTCGATCTGCTCATAGGTGAAATTCTGATAGGCAGAAGTGAGATAGCCCATCAGGATATAGGGGTCATGCTCGATTGCGCCGATGTTATAGCGGTACTCGTCATAACCGGGCCGGTCTGTCTCCACACGGTCTATTTCCATTTGCAGGTCTGTTTCCCACTCGGTATAGATAAGCTCCGCGTTGTTGATGTCCTGGTCCTCCGCCAGATAGGTAGAGGCGGCGATACTTCCCAGGCCCCCGGTCCCGATATTGGAAAACGAGGAAAACAGCGAAGAAATGAGAAATACCACCAGAAGCAGAAGGACGAGAATGCTGCAGATAACCGGGTGACGCTTGACGGTGTTTACCACCGAAGCAGCGATCTTTTCCGTTGTAACGGCTGCGTTCTTTGCCCGCTTTCCGGTTTTCTGTGCCTCCCTTGCGGCTTTGGCATACTGCCGTTTCAGCTTTTGCTTCTGCCACATCCGGGCAAGGAAATTTTTCTTTAGCTCCGGGTGTTCCGAAAGGGTCTGCCGGTAGGCAAGCTGCGCGTTAGCCCTCGCTGATTTCTGCTGTAGCTTTGTCACCCGGCGGTAAGGCGCTGTTTTATGGCGGTGGTACAGGGTGCGCGCCCCGGCCTCACCCACAAGCTCGGTGCGGTGGGCGGCTTTCACGCCAACATTTTCTTCCTCCGCCTGGTAGATTTTCTTATGGGCGTAGCCGACAGCCGTATTCGCTGCCGCCTTTACCGGGCGCATGGGAAGGGAGCCCTTTACATGCGCCCGCTGGGATTTTACTTCCTGCTCAAATTTCAGCCGTTTTTTTGCTTTGCCGGTCTCCGGGTCGGAAGCCGTCTCCATCCGCAGTTTTTTCCGGGAAGGCAGCCGCGCCTCGGCATCCTCCAGCTTTTTTTCCACACGCTCGGCCCTGCGCCTCGCCTGGGTCAGCTTTTTATCCGCCGCCTCCGGTGGCAGCTCGTCAGCGGTAAATTCCAGCTTGGAAGGCCGTTTCGGTTCTCCTTCGGCTGCTCCCGGCTGTTTTTCCTGGGGTTCCTCGGCTTTTGCCGCCTCCTGGAAGCGCTGCTGGTATTTGTTGCCGTGCTGGTGCATCCGGCGTCTGCCCGATGTTTCCCCGGCATTTGTGCTGCCGGCCTCCGAAGCAGCGGAAGCCTCCGAACTGCCGGAACCGGGCAACTCCTGGCCGCCGCGCCGGGAAAAGTCTGCATCCCGGCGCTGGAGCCTGCCGGAATCACTGTGCCTGGAATCCTGCTGCCTGCTTTCGCGGAAGCTGTCACGCCCGGAAAAATCCGGCCCGTTTTGCTGCGGAACGCTGCGGCTGTCCTGAATGAAGCTGTCAGAATCCCCGGACGACTGCCGGGAAAAAGCCTCCGCATGTGTTCCATAGTCCGCAGATTCATAAGCCGCCATTTCATCCACTGGCTGCCGGGAAGCAGCAGCATACGTATTGGAATCCGTTGCTGGAACTGCGCCGTCCTCCGAAGCCCCTTGATACAGGTTCCACCCTCTATGGCGGTTATCTTCCTGCACAGGAGCGTCACGGGCCCGGCGCAGATCAAAATCCTGCCCGCGCATCTCGCCGGTCCGGACGTCGGTTTCTGTTTTTCCCGCCGGCTGCCGCACCGCGTCTTTGGGCCGTCTGAACTCTTTATCACGGGACATATCCATCACCTCCAGTCTGAATTATCGTTGCTGGTCTGCCGGCGCTCATGCGCCTGCCACTTCATCCGGCCTTGTGGTAAGGACCGAATACAGAAGGGTGTCCTTCGGGAAGTGATCGACGAAAGGAATAATCACATTGCCGAAAAACAAAAGACCCTCGCCGGGGCCGGAATGGGTCACATAGGAAAGCTGGTGGGGCGAAATGCCTAACTGCTTCGCCAAAATCTGCCGGTCTCCCTGGGCCTGGTTGAGCATGTAGATAAAATCCGAGTTCTCAAAGATGTTCTCGATCTCCCTGGAAGCCAGCAGGTCCTTCACATTCTGCGTTAAACCGCTGGGAATCCCGCCCCATTTTCTGAACCGTTTCCATATCTCTACACTGAAACTTCCGGTCTGTCCTTTCAGCAGGAGGTGGAATTCGTCGATATAGAACCAGGTCGTCTTATGCTTGGAGCGGTTGGCCGTAACACGGTTCCAGACCGCGTCCTGCATGATAAGAAGGCCGATCTCTTTCAGGGCCTTTCCCAATGACTTCAACTGGAAGCACAGTACCCGGTGGTGATCCATCTGGATATTGGAACGGTGGTTAAACACATTCAAGGAACCATTGACGTAGATTTCCAGCGCCGTGGCGATATTCTGCGCCTCCGGTTCGCTCTGTTTGCGAAGGAGGTCGTACAAATCCCCCAGGATTGGCATGTTTTCCGGGCGCGGGTCCTGCAAATAGTCCCGGTACACAAGCCTTGTGCAGCGGTCAATGATCGTCTTTTCAATAGGGGAAAGCCCCTCCTTGCCGCCGATGATAAGGTCACACAGAGACAGGATAAAATCACTTTTCAGGGTGATCGGGTTTTCATCGTCCGAATAGTCCAGGTTAATGTCCATCGGATTGATGTAGTTGGTGGAGTTAGGGGAAATGTCAATGACCTGCCCCTGGGCTCCAAACTGCTTTACCAAAGGCCCGTACTCATTTTCCGGGTCTGCTATGATAATGTCGTCCTCCGTCAGAAGGAACACATTGACGATCTCACGCTTGGCAGAGAAAGATTTGCCACTGCCGGGCGTACCCAGGAACAGGCCGTTGGGGTTTTTCAGGTTCTTGCGGTTCGCCATAATCAGGTTGTTGCTAAGGGCATTGAGACCGTAATACAAAGCCTCGCCCTCCTGAAACAGCTCGCAGGTGGTAAACGGCACGAAAATGGCCGTGCTGCTGGTGGTAAGACCCCGCTCGATCTCGATCTGGTTCTGCCCCAGGCATAGAGAGGACATAAGGCCCTGCTCCTGCTGGAAGTCCAGGCGTTTCAGGGCACAGTTGTATTTCTGCGCCACACCGGAAGCGGAAAAAATATCCGTAAACAGCTTTTTGCGCTTCGGGGCGATATTCTCCACCAGAACCGTCACAAGGAACATCCTTTCATTCCGGCTCTGCAAATCCTGCAGGAGATTTTTCGCTTCTTCCCCATAAGTGGCAAGGTCGGTAGGTATGATGTCCATGTCATAGCCGGAGCGGACCGCTTTCTTCTGTTCCTCAATCGTCATCTTCTGCAAATCAGACATCTTGCGTTTGATGTTCTTGATCGCCTGGGCCTGGTCGATAGACTGGATATGCAGGTTGATTGTCACGGCGTCATCCAGGTCAAGCAGTTCCGCCAGCAGCCGATCCGTCAGCTCCGGGGCCAAAATCTGCAAGAAGGACACCGCGCCGGAATGGTCGCCCACCCGGAAGGTCTTGCCGTCCTGGGAGAAGGAGAGACCGGAAGGGGCGATATAGTCCTTTGTGGAGAGCCCGGTTTTCGGCAAATCCGACCAGTTAAAATGAAGTTTCTCCTGGCCGTCCGGGTGGAGCTGGCTGTGCAGAAGCTCCAGACGTTCCAGCCCGTTTAAGGGCCTTGCCTGCACGCCCAGGGCTTTGAAGTTCCCCAGCACGTCCGTTTCGATCCGTTCCAGACGCATTTTCGCCGTGCGAAGGTCCTCCGCTTCAATCCCGAAGGTGATGTATTTCCGCTTGGTAAGGCCGTTGTTGCCCTTTTGGAGCTGGTTCTTTAACATATCCGCGTACTCCCTGCGGATTCCGTCGTACTCGTCGCCACGGGCAGGAATCTCTATGCTGTGAACAAAGTCCTGCATATTGGCCCGCTGGTTGATGAAGGTGAGCTGCACATGGATCGAGGCGTCAAAGTAATTCAGGAAATCGCAGTAGCCCTCAAAAATCTGCGCTTTGTCGTCCGCCTGTGCAAGCTGGTAGTTAATATCAAAGAACTGCACCGTCTTGGTGTAATAATTGCCGCTCACACGGCAGATACCGTCCCGGTACATTTCCTTATAGGGAATACTCTGCTGGACCGTCTGCGGGGCGTCCGCTTTCAGCCCGGAAAAAAAGCCGGGCTTTTTCTTCGGCCCGGCAGGAGAGGCAGTTTTACTTCCTGCCTTTCTTGCTTCGGTGCGGGTCTTTTTTGCCTGCTTTACGTTTCTTTGCAGACGTTTTTCCTGCGCCTCCTGCTGTCTGGTTTTTGGCAATCTGTGATACCTCCTTTTTGGATATGGATTTGTAGAAGTTTTCTGTCCGGTAAGGGCGGTCCTTCGGCCAGAGCTTATAGCGGAGCCGGTTCCTTAACAGCTTTTCCGCCGGCTGCCCGTCCTTCTCATACATGGCAAAGAAGAAAAAGGGCATCATCAGGCCGATCATAAGGAGTACCGCCGCCGAATTGCCGATGGCGCCGCGGGTAAGGAAATATACCGGCAGCCCCACCAGCGCGGCCAGACTGAAACAAATAAGCTGGCGCTTTGTCAGGCCAGCGGCTACTTTGGTCTTGACTTTGGTTAAGTCTTTGGGTACGGGTACATAAGGCATTTCGTTGTCACCTCCGATCTGCGAGAATCTTTTTTATCCGTTTTGCGGCATTGTAATACTGCAATCCACTTCATTGCCCCACACATCCCAGCCGGGCGTCTGCTGCCTGGCAAAAAGCTCCACCCTGGGCTGATCTCCCATGAGCTTTATGATCTTGTCCCGCACTTCATCGGGTTTCTTGCTGTGCTGCTCGATATGGGAGATCACAAACTGGTGGATTCCCGCGCACTGGCGTTTCGGGTGCCCGCGTGTTGCCAGCAGGCACACCTCCGCGTTAGACCGGGTCCAGAAGCCCATCCCATAAAACCAGCTATCGGCTTTCCGGTTCTGCTTCAGCCACAGAAACGCCAGGGTCTTATAGTGGAAGCCCCATGCCTCAATCACCCGGAACGCCTCATTAAGCTGCGGGAAGGTGGCCCATAGAAAAAGCGCACTGTCTTTGGCTGCAAGGTCTGCAACCGGCAGTGCGCATATTTCATCAATGCTCATGGTGGGGTAATGGTTTTCCGCCACGCCTTTGCCGCGCTTCATGTCATAGCGCCAGGGCGGGTCCGCGTACACAATGCCATATTTCTTAGCCTCCGCCATCAGCGGGCCTGCTCACTCTTGGCAGGCGCGGGCTTTGCCGGCTGCGTCTTGACCTTTCCGGCATTTTCTTTCAGGGCGCCGGTCAGGGAAGGCTTTTCTGCGTCCCTGGTCGCTTCAAGGGTGGCCTGCAAATTTTCAATCGCCTGGCCGTACCCTTCGATCAGGGCGTCGTTGAGCTGCCTGCGAAAGTCCGCCGTCACCGGCCAGCACACATCCCTCCATTTTCCCTGCTTATCCTGGGTGGAAGGCATGTTGACATACAGGCCGTTCTCGCCGGAGCAGATGCGGAAGCCGTCGATTTTGAAACAGTCGCCAATCGTCACGTTGGCAAAGGCCAAGAGGTTCCCCATCGGGGCAATCGGGCGCACGGTTACATCCAGCTTCAAGCTTTCGGACGCCTGAGTGTCCGGCTGCATGGGTTCGGTATTGGTTTTACTCATAATGAAAGTTCCTCCTTGTTAAAATGTAGTTGTTACCCGCTAATGCGAGTTGAATATACTTTTAGATAACGAGCCTGTCTTAAAGAGGGCGAAGGCCAGCAGTACGGTATATCCCGCCGTGCCCCAGATCGCACCGTGAATATCGCCGGACGAGGGGATCGACTGGACCAGCACCGCGTAGATCGCGACGCATACCAGAATTAAGAACCCCTGGAATCCCAGAGCGAACAGGGAACGAAGGTAATTCGTCCCCATCTGTCCCCATTCACGGTTTGCCATTGTGGAAAACGGTATGGGTGCCAGGCTGACCGTGAGATATATTTCAATCATGCGGCCATAGACAATGACAAAGATCACAATAGACAGTACCCACATACACAGGTTGATGATGTTGGTTTCCAGCCATAAGCCGATCAGCTCCCACATCCCCATTGCTTCAAGCTGCGTTTCCAGGTCAGCCAGCGCCGCCGTGACATCCAGGTTCCCGTTTATCACGCCGGCGCTCCGCGATACCACATTTTGGGCGACATCAAACACCGCCATGACAATCGTAAAACAGTTGGTAAGCAGGTAGGTGGCTACAAAGGTCTTGAAGATCCACTTGAAGATGTTGAACGTATCAAAATCGTGCATGTTGTTCTTTTCCAAAATCATCTGAATCAGCTCATATACCAGCACAAAGGTCAGGATCATGCCCGCAATGGGAATGACGACGGTTTCAGAAAGATTCTGGATCATACTGAACACGCCGCCATTCCAGCCCTGCGGGGTCTGTCCGACCTGCCCGGCCACATCCGCGACCTGGCTGTTTACCGATTCAAAAATACTGGTGTACTGCCCGGTGATCGCTTCGATCAGGCCCTCTTTGATCCAGTCTGTTATCCAATCAAACAGACTGCCCATCGGCTATTAACTGAACAGGCCGGACAGGAGCGGAATCAGCGTGGCACCCACCAGGGCGATACCGCCGCCCGCCATAAGCTGTTTTACCCCTAAATAGGAGTATAACCTTGCTCGATGGCGGGCGGCGTGTCAAGAAATATATGGAATTGTTTTAGAACCGCCCGGCGGGAACAGGTCAGGCCGTGACCTGTTCCACCTCCGGGATAGGTTTGAGATTGAAGTGAATTTCGATAGAAATGTGTCGTGTCTTATCGCTGTCGATGTGCTCATGGACAACGATTTCTTTAATCAGGCGGTTTAAGGTGGCTGCGTCCAGCTCCGTGATGTCGGCATATTCCCGAATGGCGTCCACCCATTGTTTGGCGTCCATCGCCAGCCGCATTTCATCAGCCAGCTTCTTGCGCCCCTGTGCAACCCGTTCTTTCAACTCGGCCTGTTCCTTTTGCGTCTTGTCCAGCATGAGATTGAAGTTGGCTTCGCTGATCCGCCCGGCAACCATGTCCTCATAGAGCCGCAGCACCATCTTTTCCAGAACCTCAATCCGTTCCTCGTCTTTTGTCAGGGAACGCTCCAACGCTTCCCGCTGGCCTTTCTGCTCGGCTTCGCAGGTGTTGGTCAGCTTCCCGGCAATGGCTTCCCCATCGGTCAGGGCAGCCTTGGCGCACTCCCGGATTTTGTTCAGGACAAGGTGGTAAAGGGTGTCGTACTCCACCCGGTGCTGGGTGCAATGGTTCTTGCCGAACGCCCCATAGGTCTTACAGGCGTAAATCTGCTGCGGGTGCTTGGCGTGGGTGGTGCGGATGGTCAGCGACTTGCCGCACTCGCCGCACTTGATAAGCCCTGCAAACAGGCTGGTTTCCCCGTCCTGCCGGGGGCGCTGGCGGGATTTCAGCTTGTCCTGCACAATGGCAAAACTTTTGCTGTCAATCAACGGTTCGTGCCGTTCCTCCACCACGATCCAGTCCTGCGGCTTCTTCTCGCCAATGGTGCCGATTTTGAAGCGGTAGTCCTTCTTTTGGGAAGCGATCGCCCCGGTATAAACGGGATTCATCAGGATGTCCTTTATCACGGAGAAGTCCCACATATACCGCCCGTTTTCCGGGTCTTTCTTTTCCCATTTGGTGCGGACATTGCGGAAGCCCCGTTCCCGGTTCCACCATGTAGGGCAAGGCACCTTTTGTTCTTCCAGCCTGCGCCGGATGAAGTTTGGGCCGTGTCCTTCCAGCGCCCAAAGGAAGATTTGCCGGACAATGGGGGCGGTTTCCTCGTCCACCAGCAGGTGGTTTTTGTCCTCCGGGTCTTTCCGATACCCAAAGGGAGCCACACAGCCGGTAAACTGGCCTTGCTGGGCTTTCAGAAGATACGAGGAATGTACCTTCTTGGAAATATCCTTGCTGTACATCTCGTTCAGGATGTTCTTGAACGGCGCAATGTCGTTGTTGTCCCGCATGGTGTCGATACCGTCATTCATGGCGATATAGCGGACGCCGTGACGGGGGAAGAAGTCCTCGATCAGTGTGCCGGTCTGCAAGTAATTTCGACCCAGTCTCGATAAATCTTTTGTTATCACAAGATTTATCTGCCTGCGCTCGATGGCTTTTAACATCCGTTTCAGGTCGGGACGCTCCATATTCAGCCCCGTGTAGCCATCGTCCTGATAGACTGCCACAACCTCCCATCCCTGCT
>OMDL01001599.1_pt1 | contig 11180 bp, 8 predicted proteins | sample 1674081 | NCBI WGS metagenome assembly OMDL01 (sample SAMEA103958139, study PRJEB25191) | human gut metagenome | biome: human-associated habitat [ENVO:00009003]; feature: intestine environment [ENVO:2100002]; material: feces | place: Germany | collected 2013/2015
GCCTGCAAAGAGCTGACAGACAGTACGCAGAAATCTATGACAATGATTTTGACCGATACGGAGACGAAACGGTCATCGATATTTTCCTGAACAATACAGACCCGGCGCTGGTAACCTTTGAGCTGGACGCCGCCTGGGCCTGGCGGGCAGGCGTAAATGCGGCGGATTTTATTCGGGCACATGCCGGGCGCTTTGAGCTGATCCATGTGAAGGAAACCTCCCGCGTTTTCGGACCTGAGGATGACCTGCACAGCCTTTTCCAGCAGGTTCGGCGGGGGCCGGATGGACGGCCTATGTTCACGCCGGAGCAAAAGGCCATTTTTGAGGAGCACCAGAAGGTCAACTGCCGTCTGGGCGATGGAATCATCAATATGCCGGAGCTGAAAAAAGCTGCGGATGCCCAAGGCGTTCAGGCCTACATTGTGGAGCGGGAATACGCCTATACCGGAGATCCCTTCACAACCATTCTGGAAGACCGCCGGTATCTGGCAAGGCTCTGATGGCTTTTGACATTTGCCGGAAACGGCTTGGACAGCGATTCCCCTGATAGATATTTTGAATGGAGGAGTATACTATGAAAAACGGCAAATTGCAGATCGGTGTCATTGGCTGCGGCGGTATCGCCAACGGCAAGCACCTTCCGGCCCTGCACAAGCTGCAAAACCTGTGCGATCTGGCGGCGTTCTGCGATATTATTCCGGAACGGGCAGAGAAGGCCCGGGCGGAATACGGCAGCCCGGATGCGAAGATTTACACGGACTACCGGGAGCTTTTGAACAATGGGGACATTGATGTGGTCCATGTGCTGACACCGAATGTACTCCACAGTCCCATTACCGTGGCGGCATTCCAGGCAGGGAAGCATGTTATGTGCGAGAAGCCTATGGCCAGCACCTCTGCCGATGCCCAGGCTATGCTGGATGCCTGGAAAAAGAGCGGAAAGAAGTTCACCATTGGCTATCAGAACCGGTTTCGCCCCGAGGTGCAGGCGCTCTACAAGGCCTGCCGAAAGGGAGAGCTGGGAGAAATCTACTATGCCAAAGCCCTGGCAACCCGCCGCAGGGCGGTTCCTACCTGGGGCGTATTTCCCAACAAGGCGCTGCAAGGCGGCGGCCCGCTGATTGATATCGGTACCCACGCGCTGGACCTGACCCTGTGGATGATGGACAACTATAAGCCCAGGAGTGTCACGGGCTCCGTGTTCTACAAGCTGGGCCGTCTGCCTCAGGCGACAGAGGGCAACGCCTTCGGCCCCTGGAATCCGGAGACCTACGAGGTGGAGGATTCTGCCTTTGGCATGATCCGCATGGAGGATGGCGCGGCAATCAATCTGGAGGCCTCCTGGGCGCTGAACTATCTGGATTCCCGGGAAGCATCCACAACACTTTGCGGTACGCTTGCTGGTGCGGAAATTCGGTCCGGAATGAGCTATGAAAAGGATGAACTCATCTACAATCGGGGCAGCAACGGCATTCTGACGGAGGAACGTATGGTTGGCGGCGGCGGGGTAGCCTTCTTCGAAGGCGCTTCCGGAGACCCCGGCTATGAAGAAGCGAAGCAGTGGCTTCTGGCCATCCTCAACGATACGGAGCCTCTGGTAAAGCCGGAACAGGCTTTTACCGTGACCCAGATTCTGGAGGCAATCTACCGTTCCGGCGAAACGGGCCGGGAGGTTCTGCTGGGTGGACAGGAGGAAGCAAAATGAAGCTGGGGTTTATCACATCCATTTTGGACGGCTGGACCTATGAGGAAATGATGGATACCGCTGCGGAAATGGGCTTTTCCTGCGTGGAGGCTGCCTGCTGGCCTGCGGGGAAAGCGGAGCGGCGCTATGCAGGCGTCAGCCATATTGATGCGGAGCGGGTTCTGCTGGACGATGCCTACTGCCGCCATATCCTGGACTACAGTGCCCAAAAGGGGGTCACCATTTCTTCGCTGGCCTTCTATCCCAATACGTTAGACGGGGACCTGACCCGCAGAAAGGCCAATATTGACCACCTGAAAAACGTGATCCGTGCCAGTGCCAAGCTGGGCATCTGCATGGTGACCACCTTCATCGGCCGGGATCAGAACAAAAATCTGGAAGAGAACCTGCAGCTGGTGGAGCAGGTCTGGCCGGAAATAATCCGTCTGGCTGAGGACTGCAAAACAAAGATCGCCATTGAGAACTGCCCCATGCTTTTCGGGCCGGAGCAGTGGCCCGGTGGACAGAATCTGATGTGTACGCCCGCAATCTGGAAGGCGGTTTTCGACCGCTTGCCAAGCGATTATCTGGGGCTCAACTACGATCCCTCCCATTTTGTGTGGCAGATGATGGATTATATTGCCCCGCTGTACACCTTCCGGGATAAGATTTTCCACGTTCACTTTAAGGATATCAAGATTTTGCGGGACCGGCTGAATCAGGTGGGCATTCTGGCATATCCGCTGGATTATATGAGCCCCAAAATTCCCGGCCTCGGGGATGTGAACTGGGGGCAGTATGTTTCCGCCCTGACGGACATCGGCTACGATGGCTTTGCCTGCATTGAGGTGGAGGATCGGGCCTTTGAAGACAGTCGGCAGAAAATCCTGGATTCCCTGGTGCTCAGCAAGCGCTATATGGAACAGTTTGTGATCTGAAAGGAATGTGCAGAGCGTGTATCAGAGCAATTATGAAATTCTGGCCCAGGTTGTGGCAGAAAAGAGCGTTATCCGCCATGTGTCCAAGCATCGCAAGCCGGACGGCAGCTTTGACCTGGAGGGAAATAAGAAAATCTGGAATGCGGCCATTGCCCGTTTTCAGCAGATTCCCCTGTGGGAAAAGGGCGCACCCGGCTATGATGACCGTGATCCCCTACAGCCGCAGCCCTCTATGATTTTTGTCCCGGCCCAGGGGACGGAGCGGAAAGGCGGAACCATTGTCGTGGCCCACGGCGGCGGTTTTGAAAGCCGCACCGGCTGCGAGGGAATGCACGTTGCCAAATACTTTGCCGACGCGGGCTTCAACTGCGCGATTCTAACCTACCGGTTGGCCCCCTATAGCCGCTTTGATGCCATTGACGATATGCAGCGGTGCATTCGGCTGCTGCGGCTGCACAGCGAGGAGCTGGGCATTACCCAGCGTGTGGCCGTGATGGGCTTCTCGGCGGGCGGGATGCTCAGTGCCAACTGCGCCACCGTGTATGACTGCGGTGACCCGGAGGCGGAAGATCCGGTGGAGCGCATTTCCTGTCGGCCGGATGCAGTGGTTTTGGGCTATGGCGCTTTTGCGGTGGTTGCCTACCCCGGCGGCTTTTTCATGAACCCCTTCGGCGATCCGGAAGAGGTGCTGACCCGCGGGGTAATGGGCGGCATTCCCATTACCCGCCGCCAGCGGCTGCTGCTGTCTCCGGAGGCCAATATCACCTGTGATACGCCCCCCTTCTTTATCTGGCAGACCAACAGCGATGACCCCAGAAACGCCTTTGCTACCGGCTATGCGCTGACCATGGCGGGGGTGCCGTTTGAGCTGCACTGCTTCCCGGAGGGGGTTCACGGCCTGGCCCTGGCAGATGGGGCCAACGACCTGTCCATGGACATTCCCCATGTGGCCCATTGGGCGCAGCTGTGCGCGGAATGGCTTACCGAGCAGGATATCTGACCCCAATTTCTCCCAAAAGAGCTTCCCCCGGTGGACAAGCCACCGGGGGAATTTTGCGTATCAATCAGCCTTTTAAGTCGGGGTCGTAGCCATGGAAGAGGTCTCGCAGGAAGACATCCGCGTGGGTTACCCACAGGTCGAAGTTGTAGTCGCCCTTGCCGTCAATGATCTTCCAGCCCGCATAGCCGTGGGGATGTCCGGCAAAGGTGTGAATCTCCACCGGGACGTTCTGCGCCCAGAGGCTCGGCAGAAGGCCCTGCATATTGGCGATGCAGCCGAAATCCTTCCGCCCAATGGCAAAGAAGGTGGGCACATTGGGGAAGTCCTCCCGGGTCAGCTCCGTTCCCAGGTGCCGTGCGCCATAGATGCACAGGAATGCGTTTTCTGCGCCAGGCAGCCGGTCATATTCATCCGGAATATAGTTTGGGAAATACTGATCAACCGTCTGGTGGTCGGAAAAGAATTCAATACAGGCATCTCCTGTGACGCCGCCGTTGGAAAAGCCTGCGTAAACGAGCTGTTCCGGATTCAGATTGTATTTCTCGGCGTTGCCCCGCAGCAGCTGGAAGCACCGGGCTGCATCTACAGCAGACTCTAAGCGGCTCCATGGCCCCTGATTGGGCCTGCATTGCAGAATGAAGCAGGAATAGCCCAGGGCATTGAATTCCAGACCAATCTCATAGCACTCGTTGATGGTTCCGGCGCCGTGGGTACCGCCGGCTACGAGGACGATACCGGCCAGGGGCTTCTGCCCGGCAGGCAGGAGCATTTCCAGATAATAGGGGCGGAAATCCGGCTCGTGGTCATACAGGTGGTCAGGATTTTCGGTATACACCGTCTGCGTGGGCATATTGCCCTCGTTCCACAGATAGACGCGCGCAGGGGCGTTGGGAAGGAGCCGGATGGCATCCCGCCGGGCGGCAAATTCCTTTTTCAGCGCATCCTTTTCCTCCTGGGTTTTGGCCTCCTTGAAGTTCCACTGGAATTTGAAGAGCTCTACCAGCTGCTCCACAGGATACCGGGTGGGATCTTCATACAGAGGAATTGCCTTGTTGATTTCCTCTCCGAATTCCTTCCGGAATGCGGCATTGGCCTTGAGCATGGCCTCGTATTGTTTTTTTACAGGATCGTCCATAAATCACTGCCTCCTTTTCTGCTCCTATTTTAGCAGAAAAAGGGCGGAAAACGCAATAATCCATGGCTATGAGCATACTTTTTTGAAAGAACTGTACACTTCTGTAATGTGCCCTTGCCGTAGAGCTGCGGCAGAACTTTGGCGCAGTATTTCTGCCCGGCCGGGAAATAGTTTGCGTTTTATTACAGCAGATTCGTCATGCTCTTCATGCTGATGCCAAGGGTTGACATATTGTGCAGCAGGGCGCTGGTGGTGGGGGGCAGAATGCCGATGAGCCCCAGACCGATCAGGCTGCAATTGAAGCCGATGATGAACCGGTAGTTCCGGTGAATTCTTGCCATCAGCGCACAGCTCAGCTGCCGCAGGGTGACCAGGGCCATCAGATCCTCCGAGGAGACGGTGATGTCCGCGATCTCCTGGGCAATGGCTGCGCCGGTGGAAATGGCAATGCCCACGTCCGCCTCGGAAAGGGCAGGGGAGTCGTTGACGCCGTCGCCCACCATGATGACCACATGACCCTCTTCCCGGGCCTGCCGGATGAAGGCGGCCTTGTCCTCCGGCAGCACCTCGGCATGGACCTCATCCACGCCTACGGCCCTTGCCACGGCCTGGGCTGTTCTGTGGTTGTCGCCGGTCATCATGACCACCCTGGAAATGCCGCAGTCATGAAGTGCCCGGACCGCTTGCACCGCTTCCGCCCGGAGAGGGTCACAAATGCAGAGCACTGCGGCCAGGGTGCCGCCGATGCACAGGTACAGGTGGGAATAGCTGGGGTCAAGCTGCTCGTATTTTTCCTGCTCGCCATCGGGAATGACACACTTCTCGTCCTCAAAGACAAAGTGGGCGCTTCCGATGATGACCTTTTCTCCCTCTACCATGCTGGAAATGCCGTGGGCCACGATGTACTGTACCTGGGAGTGGTACTCCTGGTGATCCAGCCCCCGGCGCTTGGCCTCCTCCACCACGGCGTTGGCAATGGAGTGGGGGTAGTGCTCCTCCAGGCAGGCGGCCAGGCGCAGCATCTCCGTCTCGGAATGCCCGCCGAAGGGGACGATTTGGGCAACCGTGGGGGTGGCGTGGGTCAGGGTGCCGGTCTTGTCAAAGACGACGGTATCCGCCTTGGCCATGTTCTCCAGGAACTTACCGCCCTTCACGGAGATGTGGTACTGGGCGCTTTCCCGCATGGCGGACAGCACCGCAATGGGCATTGCCAGCTTCAGGGCACAGGAGAAGTCCACCATCAGCACGGACAGGGTCTTGGTGATATTCCGGGTGAGCAGATAGGTCAGGGCCGTACCGCCCAGGGTATAGGGCACCAGCTTGTCCGCCAGATGGGAGGCGCTGGCCTCTGCGGAGGACTTGAGCTTTTCGGAATCCTCAATCATTTTCACGATTCGGTCGTACCGTCCGCTGCCCTGGGCCTTCTCCACCTGGATGACGCATTCGCCCTCCTCGGCCACGGTGCCTGCATAGACGAAGCTGCCTGCCTTCTTGGGCACGGGCTGTGATTCACCGGTCATGGAGGCCTGGTTTACCATGGCCTCGCCGGAAACAACCTTGCCGTCCAGGGGAATCAGGCTGCCGGTGCGGACAATGATCCGGTCTCCAACCTGTACCTGCCCTACGGGCACCAGCACCTCGGTTCCGTCCGATTCCATCCAGACGGATTCCACCTGCAAGGACATGGCCCCGGCCAGATCGGCTACGGATTTTTTGTGTGTCCACTCCTCCAGAATCTCGCCCAGCCGGAGCATGAACATGACAGACCCGGCGGTATTGAAATCCCCCCGGACCATGGAAACGGTCACGGCTGTGGCATCCAGCACGGCAACGCTGAGCTTGCCGTGGAGCAGGGCGGACAGGCCCTCTTTGATGTATTTCAGGGATTTCACCGCGGCAATGGCCGCCATCACCGGCAGGGGCAGGAAGAGCTTGGAAAAGGCCCGGCGGCAAACTGTCATGGTGAGCTTTTCTTCAAACTCCCGGTTCAGAGCCCGGGAGGTGTGGTCCGGCACCAGGTCCATGGCCTCAGCCCGGGCAAAGGCGAAGGCTGCCAGCGCGGCAACCACTGCGCTGCGGCTTCCTTTATAGCGGACCACCGCGTCCTGGGTGCGGTCGTAGACCGTCACGTCCAGAACATCCGGCACATTTTTCAGATAATATTCCAGCACATCCGCCTGATGCAGGCTCATCCGTCCGCAGTGGAGATGGACGCGCATCCGGCCTCTGGATTCATGTAAAATACTGCACTTCATATTCTGTTCTCCAAAAACCGTGCCATTGCGCTGGGCAATGGCACGGCTGCCGTTTGGGCTTTATTCCGCTGCCTCGGCGGGAGCGGCTTCTGCGGGAGCGTCCTCAATGACGGCATCCTTCTGTGCGCGGATTTCGTTGATGTCCTGGGCATCGGCGTAGATGTCCTGGGCGCCTTCCCGGACGGTGGTGACGGCCTTCATAACGCAGTCCTTGGCCCGCAGCACGGCGGCGGTGGTGTGGGCATAGACCTTCTTGGCATCCTCGCTGCCAAGAATCTTCAAACCGGCGGTGCCGAACAGAACACCGGCGGCAAAGGAACCGAGCTTCTTCATATTCATGGGAAATACCTCCAATATGTTTCTAAGCAGTCAGCGTATGCTAACTACTGTGCATATTCTAGCACCGGCCGCAGGGAATTTCAATATTTCCTTCGGAAGTTTGTGAAAACTGTCAAAATATGGGACTTTCGCCTTTCCTGAATTCGGCGTGCAGCGGTGGAATCCCAGCCTTCTCCTCCGGGGAAGGTGCACAGTGCCGAAAAACCCCTTACGGGCTTTTCCGACACTCTGGAGGCTCCCCTCGCGGGGAGCCCTTTTTTACGCCTTTTCCACCAGTGCGCAGAAGGTATCGATCTGCTTTGCGATGATGTCCAGGGCGCCGCGCCAGAAGTTTTTATCTGTCAGGTCAATGCCCGCGACCTTGGCGGTGTCCTCGGCGGAGGCAACGGTGGTGGTGTAGAGCAGCTGCTTGTACTTGGGCACGAAGGCAGCGCCCTCCTTTTCGTACTGGGCGTACAGGCCCCGGGCGAACAGCGCACCGAAGGCATAGGGGAAGTTATAATAGGTGGAGCCATAGTAGTGGCTCTTGCAGACCCACATATAGGGGTGCAGGACGGTTTCGTCCAGTCCGTCGCCGTAGGAGGCCTTCTGGGCGCGGAGCATGATGTCGCACAGGGTATCGCTGTTCAGGAACTCCTGCTCCCGGCGCTGGAAGACCTCCCGCTCGAAGCGGAACCGGGAATAGATGTCACAGATGACCTGGGTGGCATCGGACAGCTGGGATTCGATCAGCGCCAGCTTCTCCGCGTCATTTGCCGCGTCGCCAATGGCGGCAGCCATGACCACGCACTCATTGAAGGTGGAGGCGGTCTCGGCCACGGGCATGGAGTAGTCCTTGTTCAGGGGGCGGTGGGCGCGGATGTTCTCATTGTGGAAGGCGTGGCCCAGTTCATGGGCCAGGGTCACCACATCGCCCATCTGGCCGTCGAAGTTGGTCAGAATCCGGCTTTCGCCTAAGGATTCCACACCGGCGCAGAAAGCGCCGCCGGCCTTGCCGTCTCTGGGGAAGAAATCGATCCAGGCGTTGTCGAAGGCCCGGGCGATCATCTGCGCTTCCGCTTCATCAAACCGGGAGAACAGCTCTACCAGATAGTCCCTGGCCTGCCGGGTGGTAAAGGTCCGGGAGGACTTGCCCACCGGGGCGAACAGGTCGTACCAGGGCAGACCGTTCTCGTGGCCCAGGAGCTTTCCCTTGGCCTTGAGGTACTGCCAGAATTTGGGAAGATACGCGTCCATGGCGGCAAACATGGCGTCCAGGGTCTCCCGGCGCATGTCGCAGTTTTCCAGAACCATGTCCAGCGGGGATGCATAGCCCCGGAGCTGGGACATGGTGATGGTTTTCAGCTTCAGAGAGTTCAGGGCGAAGGCCACGGGGTCTTTGATGGCGTCGTAGCAGGCAAGCTCTGCCTCGTAGGCGTCCTTCCGGACGGAAGCATCGTCGGAATAGGCCAGATTCCGGATGGCGGAGAGATTGGTGGTCTCTCCCCGGTAGTGCACGGCCACGGTGCTGGTGAGGTGCTGGTGCATATCCGCCCAGGCGTCGCTCTGGGAGAGCTTGGCCACCACCTCTTCGCCAATGCCGGGCAGCTGATGGACCTTGTCCTTCTGAATCCGCTGCAGCAGATAGGCATAGTCCTTCAGGACCGGGTCTTGTTCCGTCAGCGCGTCCAGGTCCTCCAGAGAGCCGATCCATTCTTTGATGGCGGCCAGAGGGGCGGCAGAGGCCGCATCCAGGGCGATGACTCTGCCCATGGCGGACATGGCGGCGCTGTTTCTCGTGTCTGCGGACTGCTCCAGGCTGGCATAGCCGGCCAGCTTGTTCACAAGCTTTACCAGCTGCTCCTCCAGGTCCAGAGCCTCCAGCAGGGCAGCCTTATGGTCCTGCCGGGGCAGCTTTTTTGCAAAGGCTTCCAGGGACTTTACGGTTTCGTCCAGCTTCTCCAGGTCGGCCGCAAACTCCGGGGCCTCCAGGCCTGTATAGATCGGGGTCAAATCCCAGCGTTCATTCATAATTCCATTCCTCCTGTATTCTGTGCTGCCCACGGCGGACAGCGGTTTCTCTCTGATAGAATACATCATTTCCACCCTGGGCGCAACCTGTTTTTTAAACTGCCCTTTGCAGAGGAGCCTTTTCGGAAGCTTTTCAAAAAAATCCCCCGGTGCATTTCTGCATCCGGGGGAAGATCCTTGTGTTTATGCGTGCTGCTCGGCGGCGTCCATATCGGCCAGGTATTTCTTGACGCTGACCAGCTTGACCACACAGGTGAAGACCTTCATGGCCATTGCCAGGTCGTCGCAGTTGGGGAAGGAGGGGGCGATGCGGATGTTGGAATCCTGCGGGTCGCGGCCATAGGGCCAGGTGGAACCGGCGGGGGTGAATTTGACACCGGCCCGGCGGCAAAGCTCCACCGTGCGGGCCGCGCAGCCCGGCATGGTATCGAAGGAAAGGAAGTAGCCGCCGCGGGGTTCCGTCCAGCTGGCAATGCCGCTGCCGTCCAGTTCCTCGCGGAAAATGGAGATGACCTGCTCGAACTTGGGGCGCAGCAGGCGGGCATGGCGTGCCATATGGGCTTCAATGCCGCTTTCATTGCGGAAAAAACGTGCCTGGCGCAGCTGGTTGAGCTTATCGGGGCCGATGGTGGCAAACTTCCACACTTTGCGCAGATCGATCAGGTTGGCGGAACTTGCCGCCACGGCGCTGATGCCTGCACCGGGGAAGGAAACCTTGCTGGTGGAGCAGAACTCATACACCATATCCGGGTGCCCGGCATTGGCGCAGGCGGACAGGATGTCTGGCAGGACGGCCGGGGCGTTGGGGTAAAGGTCATGCACGCAGTAGGCGTTATCCCAGAAAATGCGGAAATCCGGCGCTGCGGGTTGCAGGTGGGCAAAGCGCTCCACCACCATGGGGCTGAACACAATGCCGGTGGGGTTCTGGTACTTGGGTACGCACCAGATGCCTTTGATGGAAGCATCCCGCTGGACCAGGTCTTCGATCATGTCCATATCGGGGCCATCATTGTGCATGGGGATGGGGATTAGCTGGAAGCCGAAATGCTCCGTCATGGCAAAATGGCGGTCATAACCCGGCACGGGGCAAAGGAACTTGCGGTCCTTGACCTGCACCCACGGCTCTGCGCCCAGCAGGCCGTCCAGCATGGCGTGGCTGAGAATATCGAACATCATGGTCAGGCTGCTGTTGCCGCCCACCATGACCTGCTCCGGCCGCGCGCCGATCATACCGGCCAGCAGGGCTTTTGCTTCGGGAATGCCGTCCAGCCCGCCGTAATTGCGGCAGTCGGTGCCATCCTCACTGTCCAGCACGCTGCGGGAGTTCAGTTCACCCAGCATGCGCTGCGAAAGTGCCAGCTGCTCCGGCGCAGGCTTTCCGCGGGAAAGATCCAGCTGCAGGCCCTGCTGTTCGTACTCATTGTAGCGCTGGCACAGACGGTGGTATTCCCGCTGCATTTCTTTTTTTGTCATATCCTGATACTGCATGGTGTCATCCTTCCTGGGCAATACCGGCAGGGCCGCTTGCTTACCTGGTGTAGCTGAAAACGAAGAAAATGACGAAGATTTCGCAAATGTGCGATGGATTCGAGGCAAAAAGCCGCAGGAATCTTTTGTGGATTCCAAGGATTTTTAACGCGGAATCCGGCCGCGTTTCTAAATTTTCGACGTTTCAGGTACACCCTGGGGGGAGTATGCACGAACCCTGCCGGTATGCCTTGTTTTCTGGAACGGTTTGTATTATACTGTCGGAAAGTACATTTGTAAAATATATGTTTCGCATGCAAAATATTTGTATTTGATATGGCAAAACGCAGGA
>OMDL01001602.1_pt1 | contig 11165 bp, 11 predicted proteins | sample 1674081 | NCBI WGS metagenome assembly OMDL01 (sample SAMEA103958139, study PRJEB25191) | human gut metagenome | biome: human-associated habitat [ENVO:00009003]; feature: intestine environment [ENVO:2100002]; material: feces | place: Germany | collected 2013/2015
TTCTGTTTGTAATCAACTTTCCCCCTCACACGGGAATTTCAAAAAACTATTGAGGATAGCCAAAAATGCTCTTTTATGAATTAAGGAATAACTCAGCAGCAAATTTATTTCCATCATTCTTCAATGTTAAATCTCCATCATATTTTTTTATACTGCTCTGAACATTCAGCAATCCTATTCCACCATTTTTTCCTTTATTTGATACTGGAAAACCATTTCTCCACTTTACTTCATTACAATTATTTTCAATGCTGACAACTATCATCTTATGATATGAACCAATCTTAATGCAAATATATTTCTCGCCTTTCAGCTTTTCTGTTGCTTCAATCGCATTATCTAATAAATTTCCAAAAATAGTTGTAATGTCGATTGGTTCAATGAAATTCAAATTCACATTATCTACCTTTATTGTTACTGAAATCCCCTTTTCTCTCATAACAGATTCTTTATCTGTAAGAAGTATATTCAAGATCGGATTTTCTGTGTATTGAACCGGAATAAGCGGCTTCAACAACTCTCTGATCTTTGTTGCATATTCTCCTGCCGTTTTTTCCTGCTCTGCACCATATAACCCTTCGATTGCTTTAATATGCTTATTTACATCATGTAATATCTGAATGGTTTGATCATACTTTTTTGCCTGGGTCAAATAGTATTCGTATTGTACCTTTGCCTGCTGCTCTAATGCGATCAACTGCTTTTCGTAATAGTTCTTTTCATCTGCCATTTTTACAAAATATAAAAGGTATAAATCTGCCAGAACAATACATCCCATGTTGACTGCACACAAATAATTTTCTTCTCCATTTTTAAAATTCTCTACAATTACACTCATGTTAATCAGACTGTATAGAAGTATAATTCCATACATGATGTACCGTGTCTTTGAATAAGGGACATCACTTTTTTTCACAAACCTGTTTATGAATGTGTAATACAAAAAAATAAGTATCACCTTTGAAAATGTTACCTCAAGGCAATAAAGCATCGTTTCATTCACATTTTTTATATCTGCGGCTTGCAAAATGCATTGTAAAAGAATCACTCCCAATGATTCACAGACAGACATACAAAATACTAATGCTTCACATTCAATAATACGTCTTAAGGGTTTATCTATATCCTCATAATACAGAACATATACTATAATCCCCGTCAAAACGCCCCAGACTACTAGATTTAATATGGAATGATTGAGCATATTTATACAGAATGTAAATATTACTGTGGTAGTCTCAATCACAATATATACATATCTATTTCGACTACTCTTTTTATACTTTCCATTCATAAACTGAAATAATATCGTACTTATTATAAAACATGAAAGTGCATTACATAATACCAGTAAAATCGTATTCATTTTTCCTCCTATGAATTTCTCTGCAAAAATTTATTTACTTCTTCTCTAAAATCGTTGCTTCTCCTTTGTGCAATCTGAAGTTCTTTTCCATTATCCATATAAATAATAAAGCCCTTTATTTTTTCAATATGCCTTAAATTAACCAGATTTCCTCTACAATTCACAACAAAATCATATGGCTGCAGTTCTTCAACCAGTTTTTCAAAGATACAATCATACTCATATGTAATATCAGACAATGCTATCAGTACTTTTCTGGATCTTTTTATGTACTCAAAATATAATATCTCGTTTAATTTCAAACGCACACAACCTGCTTTTGTTCCTGATTCATCTAGTATTTCAAATTCCTTTTCTATTTCCGGACATTTCTCCTTCCCCAGAATTTCCATAATCTGCGTTTTCATTTCTTCTTCATTGATCGGTTTACACAAAAAAGAAAACGCATGTACCTTATTAATCGCCTGTGCCATGTATTCTTCATAACTGGTGATGTATATAATTTTTATATCATGATTTTTTTCTTTCAGCTTTCTTCCGAGCGTAATTCCGCCCAGTTCTTCCATGGAAATATCCAGTATTCCGATATCAATCTTGTCATTACTGTTCAGCAGCTCATTCGCCGACAGAAACGACCGTATCTGATACTGAACCTGATATTCTGAAAGAATCTTATCCAACATCAGCGTCGCTTTGTCAAGATCTTCCTTATCATCATCACATATCACTACTTCTAACAATCCAATCTCCTCCCTGTAATAACTTTTGTTTTTCTATTATACCATATCGGCACTTTTTATAATTGCCGATATGGTATGGTCATCAAAATTATTTTTACCTTTCCCCTCTGTCACGCTTCCTCGTGCTCTGTCTGCCATACGCTTTCGTTCCATGGTATTTCTTTCTGGCTTCCAGTTCCTCTAAGAATTCATCATATACACTCATCTTATAACGGATACTCTTCATCTTAGCCGCATCATATCCCATCCTGTTCTTATATGCTTCAAACTCCTGTGACGTGTCCTCTGTTGGCGGCGGAAGCTGTCTGACACGCTCCTGTATGGACATCTTCGTATAATCTGGTGGTATCTCCTGCTCTTCTTTATGGGAAGTCGGTTCTGTCTGTTCTTCTAATGCTATTCCCTGCCACTCCCGGTTAAATTCATCAAACGCAGCACCATAGAACACTTCCTCCTCGTCATCACGAATGTTCTCTTTCTCACAGAACCGGTCAAAGCCCTCATATACACTGATATCCCCTTCTGGCTTTTCATATTCCTTTTGAACACTCCCTGCTGTATCTATACCGACACTTTCCTTAACATCAGATATATCCCATTCCGCATAATCATCATATCTTCCGGATTCCTGCTCGATATCAGCCTTTATGCGTTCATACTCCAGTCTGCTTTTTTCCTTCTTTTTCAGATATTCAGTTATCCCTGCGACAGTAAATCTTGCACCAAGCCTGCTCCCTCTGACCGCCATCGGCTTTCCTTTTTTATCCGTCCTGTATTTCAGGGCATAGGATATGGTATTGCCCCGGAGCCGAACATCCATCAGATAATACACCTTCGCATAATCAATCACATCCTGCAAAGTCTTATTCTCCGGTCTGTTCATGGCATTTCGCAGAAGCACCTTTATTTCTTCCCGAAACGACAGCTTATCACGCTTTTTCATCTGATATTCTGCGAAGCTCTGGCGCTCCCTGTCTTTATCCTTTACATAATAGCTGTCACGATACGAATGAACCAGTCCACGCTTCCTGCACTGTTCCCCGAAATATCTGCACATTTCCTTCAGCTCTGCCGGTCCCCGTCTGAAGGACTTTCCATCTTTCACATTGCAGTTGCTCACCAGAAAATGCACATGTGTATGTGCTGTATCTGTATGCACTGCAAGCAATACCTCATATCCTTTTGAACAGAAGAACTCCCTCGCAAAATCCTCTGCTATTTTATATGCCTGCTCATAGGTCAGTCCGTCATTATCCTCCGGGTGAAAGGATATCGAAAGCTTCTGTGCCAGTAGCTCCCGGATATCCTTTAACGTCACACCATCCACACGCTTTCCGTCATATACATCAAGAAGATAGTTAAGGAAATCTGCATTTCCCTTATATCCGCTTGCTTCCTTTATCCTGTCAAATCTCTTTTTTAATGCTTCATCCACTCGAATGTAGATAACCTTGTCTCTTGCTCTGTTTGCCATATAAGTCCTCCTATCTGTCTAAAAAGTGTAATAGTCACTTCCTGTCACATGAAAAAAGCAGACACATGACATACATCACATATCTGCTCATTGCATCCTGTTATTCTGTTTTTATATCCATCTGGCTACATATCTGCCTGATGATATAACCCTTTACTGCGGGTGTGCCCTCTTTCTTTGACTGTGGCTCCACTTTTTTGTATGGATATAGCTATATCTGTAATTCCGGCTACATTCCGCCACATTATTATTGCCATATGCTGCCGCTTTTAAGCTGTACCGCAGCCATTGTTTAGAAATTCTCCGCAGGCAGGGCACATCATCCCATCTGTCAGCCTGCTGTAAAAAACACAGCAGACTTCCGAAAGCCATTCTGCGCTTACCGCTCCGACTGGCTTTCCCACATCTCTTTTTTTGCCAGAAGAAATCTCTCTCCTGTGTTTCGATGTGGTTGGGATGATATAGGCAGGTAGTACCGCTGGCTTGCCAACTCGTCAAAAAAAGGAAGCGAAAATGCCTTACGGCATCCCCGCTTCCTTTTTCTTCCTCATTGTCTTCACCATCGGTGCTACCTGCTTAAGGGGCACAGCCCCCTAAGAACCCCCACCGGATAAATATTGCCACCTGCAAAGGTGGTATCAATATTTTCCGGCTTTATAGCCTTCATCCCATAGAATCTTCTGCACTTTTGCTTTACACACCAAAGCTGTAATCAAGAAATTCATTATCCTCCGGTTCTTCCTCTGCTGATTCCCCCAGAACCGCTTCGGCAGTATGCCCCTGCTTAATTCTGCCATTTCCATTGCCATTTGCAGGGCTTGGCATTACCGGCATACCTGCATTTGCACCTGCCACAGTGCTCTGAAATCCTGCCGTAAGCACTGCCTGTTGCTGAATCAGATACATTCCCGCCAGTGTCGGAAGATTTGCCAATGTTTTTTCAGCCACCTGCGCTACGATGCGTTCCACAAAAGCATCTTCTTTTTCCCTTGTTTCAAGATACGGATCACGCTTTTTTCGCAGATGCCTTTCGTAATAGTCATTGATGGCACAGATAACAAATTCATTCTGTGACTTAAACTCTTTTTCCACCTCATCAGAGTGAAGCAGGCTCCATGCCTGCATTGCACTCTCACTGTTCCGGTTAAATCGGACATTCTTATTCCATGATTTTTCTGCCATTTACATCGCCTTCTTTCTCTGCTGATGCTTTAAGATCATATAGCAGTAATACTCATACCCCTTTGCATTAGCTCTGATATCATGGTCAAATGTCACTCTGTCCATATCATACTCGCCAAATGCCTCTACAATCCTTGCACCACCGCCCATAACATACAGCCTCATCATCTGCTCATTGTACTCATAATCACGCAGCTTCTGGAAAATCTGCACTGCATACTCTTTTGCAGCTTCCACCATCAAACCTGCATATGGTTGTGCAATATCTGTCTCCCCAGTGCGGAGGAAATTCTCAATTACCTCGTGCATCAGTTCCGTTCCGGTATTATCACGAACCTTATTTAAGATAGCTTTCTCACACTGATACACTCCCAGCTTTTCTGTCCAGGACTTGCTTTCCATAGGTCTGCCATTGTTCAGATACATCAGGTTCATTGTTCCGTTTCCGATATCCACAAGAAGGTTCATTCCCTTGAAGTCTTTCAGGTTCTCCGCTACCGCAGAGTAGCACTGCGGCATTACCGTACAGCCTGTGAACTCCATTTCATAGATTCTGTCCTTGTAGCCGACTTTTACAATTCTCTCTTTCATCATATAATCCCGGAAGATATCTCTCTGTGCCTGCACCCATTTCAGCGGAAGTCCTACCGCAAGGTGGATACGGACAGCATTTCTTCTGTCCGTATAGCCTCTTGCTTCCAGCTCTTTCACAACTGCCGCCATTGTAAGCACATAGTTATCATCATCTGTCACTTTGTCTGTAACAAATCCTTTGTGTCCTTCCCCGATGATATAGTATCTGCCATTCCATTCAATAAAGTCTCTGGCAAATACCGGAGCCTTATCACTCACACTTACCGCAGTCGGAAATACCCTTCTTGCGGTCTTAAAATTACCATAGCCTGCATCTACTCCAATAATCAGACTCCCGTTCATCTTATATTCTCTGATTTTCTCTGTCATAATAAAATCCTCTCTTTCTTAAATTGCATATTTTTCTTTTACCTCTTCTGCTGTTGGGAAAATCCCGGTATCAACATATACTTTGTTTTCCCCGGCAACTACCTCTGCGATATGCGTATCATTATCTGCCATAAGCAGTTTTTCCGCTTTTGCACTCGCATTCTCCAAAGCTTCTTTTATCTCAGCCTCCTGCACCTTTGCACGGATTGCTTTTGTTTTTGGCATGAACTTTGCCCTGCGCCGCCTCTGATACATGGCATTGCGCTCACGAAGTCTTTGTTTTTCCTTTATTTCAGCCAGTTCTTCTTCCGTCAGTTCCTGTGCCGGAAGTTCCACTTTACCGATGAAGTTAAGGTAAATCTCTATCTCCATCACACGCTCGCCATCAATCTTTTCCGCTTTGTGGACAAGTATCTTATCCACAAATTCATTGATGATGACAGGTGTTAATTCCGTGATATCCGTGTATTTATGGACTAATGCCAGAAATTCCTCCGTCCGGTCTGTATCCTCGTCATACTGCGTAAGCTGCTCCCTGCATGTCTTAATGGACTGCTCCAGTTCTGCCTGTTCCTTTTCATACCCTGCCGATAGCATTTCATATCTTTTGTCAGGCAGTCTGCCAAGGGCATTGTCCTCATACACTTTTTTAAGAAGGATATCAAGCTCTGCATACCGCTTCTCCTGATGCTTTAACGCAGCCTTCAGCTTCTTCGCCTCACTCTGTTCCCGGATTTCTGATGCACTGCGGATACTTTCGACAAATGCTCTCTCATCCATCCTTACACTTTTACACGCATACTGAATGGTTTCCAGCACAAGCTGGTCAACCACCTTTGCCTGTATATTGTGCGAACAGCAGACCTTTTCTGACTGGTCATGGCTGTTATTATAATTGCCGCAGTTATAACAGGCTGGAGTTGTTCTGACACTGCCATCCGGCAGTCCTCTCCATTTTCTTCCGGCACGCTTTCCCTCATTACGATAATGCATCTTTCCACCGCAGTCCGCACAGAAAATCTTACCCACAAACGGATTTGACTCGCCTTCTGTTTTTATCCTGCGTTTGGTTTTTCTAAGCTCCTGCACCATATACCATGTTTTTCTGTCAATGATCGCCTCATGGGTATCCGTAAAGACCACTATCTCGTCACTGTCATTCTTTACAGCAGTCTTATCCTTATAGGAAAGCTTCTTTGTACGGAAATTCACAGTATCTCCCATATACTCCGGTTTTTCAAGCATTCTTACGACACTTACTCCTGCCCATTCATATGGCTTTGACATATCACACCGGTTCTTATCTTCCGGATCTTTGATATATCCGTATGGCGGATTGTTGGTAATTGGTTTCCCGTCCCTGCCCTTTGCCTGCAATACCGCCTTTATCTTGCGGCTGCAGTCACGCAGATACCATTCGTTCATGATATTTAAAAAAGGGACGAATTCGCTGCTGGTGTTGATATCACTGTCAACACCATTAGAGATAGCAACGAAATGGACACCTTTTTCCCGAAAGAATACCTCCGTGTAAAATCCTACCTGTAGGTAATCCCTGCCGACTCGGCTCATATCCTTTACAATGACTGCGCCAATGCTTCCGTCCTCAATCTGCCGGAGCATTTCTTTCCATCCCGGTCTGTCAAAATTCCCACCGGAATATCCGTCATCTGTAAAATGCACCAAATCGGTATATCCATTACACTTTGCATAGTCCTCCAGCATTTTCTTCTGGTTCACTATACTGTTGCTGTCTCCCGCAAGCTCATCGTCCCTTGAGAGTCGCTCATAAAGAGCAGTTATTCTGTTTTTCGATTTGTCAGTTGTCTGTCTGGTTCTGTTCATGCCGAACTCCCTTCCGGCAACTGACTTATTTGTGGTAGCTCTATCTTATCATAATCCGCTTTCTCTGTCAGCACCTCTCTTGAAATAATGTGGGAAATCTTGTCCGAAAAGGTATCTGTACTGTTTTCACTCGTTAATACCCTGATTTTGTAAACTGTCCCACCAATCCTGCGATAAAAAAATCCAGCTTCACATGAGCCGGACTTTCTATCGCCATTATTTAGTTTTTCTGCCTCCATAATCAATCCTTGCCTTTCTCTCTGATAAAAATTATAATTGTTTCATGCTTCCGCTTCGTGTAACCGAAGCTGTATTTTATCCATACTTCATAGCCTTTTTGCTCCTTTCTGTAATTGCTTTAGTGATAAAAAGAATTACTCTCTTCACTAATAGGAGAAATACGGCTACAAAATCGGAAGTGTTTTGAAATTATTTTTGAAAAAATTTTTAAGGACTGATTAAATTGCCAAAATATGAGGAACTAAAAGCTTTCCGCAAACAAAACTTAATACCGGCATACAACGATTCTTCCAGTGAGAAAACTATGCTGCACAGGGAAGCTCGTGCATTGGCAATCAGCCGTCTTGAAGAAAGTGCACGAACCGAGGAAGAATTCGCAAATGTTATATCGTGGTGGGATAAACTTGATGACAACAGGGAACGCAGAGAGCGATACCATGAAATCGGACGCTCTGAAGTACCGCTTGAATGGCACGCCTCTGATTATGTCCTGCCCGGTAATGCCAACTATGACATGGTACTGTGGCAACAGATACTTGCCGGCGATTTTATTGATTATATCTTTGATGAGCCGGATTACATCCATGAGCTTGTACGCAGTCAGGATTTATGCCTGATATTAAAGAATATGAAAGAACACCAGAAACAGCTTTTGTACTATGTGATTGTCCGGTCATACTCCACTCTCCAATACGCTGAGCTGAATGGAAAAACAGACCGCAATGTGCGTGGTGTAAGGGAAACTGCCATAAAGCAGATAAGAAAGAAATATAAGACTGCTCTCGAAACAAGGCTGCTTCATCTGCCTTGGACACTTACATTGGACGAAAAATATTTTTTTGAAAACGGGGTAAGAACTAAAGACGAAAAGAATTCTGAAAAACAGTGACTATGCTGCCTGAAATATATAACAGGGTAATATGATACTTTTAATGTTTTGTCAAAAAAAATTGCGTTGAAATTTCAGAATGATAACCCTTGACCTATAATGTGTAATCGAATAGAATTGTTAATAGATTACAGTTTCTTTATATAGAAGTTATACGAATTGAATTTCAGACGATTGCTCTGATTCCAGTGAAATCAGATTGGAGGCTTTTCATGAAAAATCTATTTGAACATACCAGTTCCCCATGGATACGGTACAGCAGTTATGAATACCGCACTGCCGAAGATGGAACTTTGTATATTGTAGTATCTGCGGATGCCAAACCAGAAATGTATAACCCTATGAAAGATGCAGAATCACTTGTACTGGATGCTGTCAATATCGGTTTGCAGGTCATGCATAAAGCACCAGAAGATGAACTGAAAAGTATGGTTCTTCGTTTCATCAATTCCTACGGATTTTTAGGCTTTATGACTGCACTTCCGACAACTGCGGAATTTATCACCTATGAATCTGTATATCTTCCAAAAAACCATTTTATTAAAGAAGAATCTCTATCAACAGAAAGTTATCTCGATTATTTTTATCCATTTGATAAGATGGATTTTCACAAAAAAGGGGTAGAATCAAGTTGGTCGGTATCCGACAAGGATGGCATTGCAATCGCACTTGCAACGGGAAAGAATCCACAGGCTGTTACGATGAGTTTTCAGAAAGAATATGCAGAACGCTATGACTGGCTGGTGAAAGAATTTTCCGACTGGGCATTTACCTTTACCACAAGTTTCTTATATTATATGGACTACGACAGTCTTGATGAACAGACAAAAAACCTGTATCGTCAGGGTATGTCTGCATTTGGCGGAATATCCCCGACTTACCATATCTCATTAGCGGAAAATGCCCCGGTTATCGTATGGAACTTCCATTCCCTGCTCGTCATGATCCAGATGTGCTTTTCTTTTATGCTTACGGATTCTGACTGCGATATGAAGCTGTGTAAGCACTGTGGCAGGGCATTTATCGCAAGCCGTAAGGGAAATGAGTTCTGCTCTCCGAAATGCAAGAATCAGTACAATGTCTATAAGACAAGAGCTAAGAAAAAAGAGGAATAACTCCTATATACAAAACAAAGACGGCAAATCATCAACAACTTGTTGACGATTTGCCGTCTTATTTTTAGATCTTTTTGGTTAATAAAGTTTACGCCATTGCAGGCTCTTTTTTCTTAATAATCGCCTCAACTTCATCAACACTCACACCAACAGCATCTGCTATCTGATTTGGTGTATAACCTATTTTATACATATTCATCACAATTTTAGCAATTGCTTTATCTTCAATACCCTGACTCAGATTACACATAATGCTCACATCCTCTCTAAATTCTTGACTGATTGGAATATTATATTCATGTTCTATAATATCCAATTTTTCCTGTTCTTTCAGTTCACTTGAAAGTAATGCTCCAATCAACCGGTGCATTTCATATTTTTCATCATGCTCCGGAATCTCATTTGTGATTCCTATTAACACAATGTTTAACAGGTCGAGATTACCTTTCCAGTTACATGGTTTTAACATCTCATCTTTTGTCAAATGGATATGGCTTAGGCTGTTATCATCCATGTTCATACATATCTATATGCTGAATACCTGCTTAATGTCATCGTAGTTAGTATTTACAAAATCTCTTTCCTTTTGTGACGAAATCAGCCTGCTCACATAAAAGATTGCCCGATTTAAAATTTTATATTCCGTCGGCTCATCCTTCTGAGCCTCAATATTCACAATAATCTGCGAAAGTCCATTTTTTGTGTCATCTACGGATGGCATGCGGACATAAAAAATAATATCAAATCTGACTAATCCTTCATTAATTTTAGCATTTTCTGTATTAAGACCTACAATACGCTGTCCTGTAGCATCTGTTTTTTCCATATTTGCTAATCCCGGCTCAACCGGAACAACGCTAATACTCGGTTCGCCTTCGATATATTTTACAACATCTTCCGGCTTCATTCCTTTAAATTCATCGACTGTTTTCACCAGAATATGTGCTAATATACTCTTCTGTGCCAGTAACCTTTTAACACGAGTATCATATTGTGCCTTATCTCCTGCTACATTCACAGCATTTGCTATTTCTGTATTCAAGTCGGCATCCCTCCTTTTGTATTGTGCATAACACTTCTAAGATTCCGCAAAAGGCTCTCTGCCTCAATATCATTATAAGCGAGGAACTTTACGGAATCAACTGAATTTTCTATGAACTTTTTCATATGCCAAACAGCGGGAAACCAATTAAGATTTCCCGCTATTTTTAATCCATATAAATCAGATCATGCAACACTACTTCCTCAGCTCTGCTCCGGATACTATTCATTTTCCGTACCCATCCGAGCTGGTCAACTGACTTCAAGTGCTCCGTCACACCTTCACGCTCAGCCATTCTTACCGTAAGCA
>OMDL01001635.1_pt1 | contig 10943 bp, 8 predicted proteins | sample 1674081 | NCBI WGS metagenome assembly OMDL01 (sample SAMEA103958139, study PRJEB25191) | human gut metagenome | biome: human-associated habitat [ENVO:00009003]; feature: intestine environment [ENVO:2100002]; material: feces | place: Germany | collected 2013/2015
GCTAGTCAACCAAGACTTGTTGCCAAGCCTCTGACTTCAGTCAGGGGTAGTTGACCTCGGTGTTCCTTTCGTTTGTTTCAGGCGGCTTTTAACGGAAAAAGCAGCCGGAAGTCCGTGCGCCCGGGTTCGCTTTCCGCGTCAATCGCCGCTCCGTGCTGATCAACGTAGGTTTTCACAAGCGACAACCCCAGCCCCGTGCCGCCGTCTCTGCCCGTTACGAGCGGGTAGAAAATCTTTTCGCGGATCGCCGGATCAATGCCGGGCCCGTTATCGATCACTTCCACGCTTAAGGCCATGCGCCAGAGTTTTCGCTGAATCGTCACCTGCCGGGCAATACGGGTTTTAAGCGTGATCTCGGCACGTCCCTCGTCAATGAGCGTATGCATCGCCTGCACGGCGTTACGCATCAGATTTAAAAAGATCTGAATGAGCTGCTCTTTGTCCCCGGTGATTTCCGGTGCCGACACGTCGTAATCCCGCCGGATCACAAGGCCCGCCGGAAATTCCGCGGTGAGAAGATTTCTCACGCGCTCCAGAACCTCGAGAATATTGACCGGTCCCACACGCCTTTCCCTGCGGTAGGGCACCAACAGCCGGTCCACGAGGCTTTGCAGGCGGTCGGCCTCACTGATGATGACGGCGGTGTATTCCCGCTCATCGCTTGTGGCAAGCTCGGCGTCGAGGAGCTGCGCCGCACCGCGGATGCCTCCGAGCGGATTTTTCACTTCGTGCGCGAGATTTCGCAAAAGGGCCTTGGTGGCCTCGTTCATCCCCGCCTGCTCTTCCTCACGCACCAGCTGCATGGCGTCGTGCACGGCGGTGATTTCCAGCACCCGATAGCCCTCGCTTCCCGCTAAAGGCGAAAGCGTTGCGTAGACGGGCTCGGGGTCGGTCATCGGACGGCAGAGTTCCGCGACGGCTCCGTAGGGCGAAAACTTGTCGCCCTGCGCAGGCAGATGCGAGAGCCACTGCGTCACCGCGGGCAGCCACTGGCCGATACCAGACCCGGTGAGGTTGCGGCGCGAGACACCGAAAAGCATTTCAGCCGCGGCGTTACACCAGGCGACAACGCCCGTTTTTTCCAGCACCACAACTGATGTTGCCAAAAGATCGGCGCCTGCACAAAGCCGCACGTCAAACGTGCCGCACGGCTCTTTGGTTCTCAACACAATCTCTGCCTTTATGCCGCAAAAGAGGAAAGAAAAGGCGCAAGCGGCTGATGTCACCACTGCGCCTTTTTTTGCGTTCATCTGCCGAAGGCGGGCCGCGGAAAAACCTTGCCGCGGCACCGTCCTTTCAGCGTGAGCGCCCTATATCAGCCGGCGTAGTACATATCGAATTCGCAGGGTTCGATGCTTGCGCGGTAACGCGTGACTTCCTGCATCTTCAGCGCAATGAAGCTGTCGATGAAGTCGTCGCTGAAAACGCCGCCGCGGGTGAGGAACTCACGGTCGCGGTCGAGGTAGTCAAGGGCCATGTCCAGGCTCGAGCAAACCGTCGGGATCTTCGCGTTTTCTTCGGGCGGCAGATCGTAGAGGTTCTTGTCGGCCGGATCCCCCGGATTGATCTTGTTCTGAATACCGTCAAGGCCAGCCATCAGCATCGCGGAGAAGGCGAGGTAGGGGTTGGCCATGGGGTCCGGGAAGCGCACTTCCACGCGGCGGGCCTTGGCGCTCGAGACGTGCGGGATACGCAACGAGGCCGAGCGGTTGCAGGCCGAGTACGCAAGCTTCACCGGGGCTTCAAAGCCCGGGACCAGACGCTTGTAGGAGTTCGTGGTCGGGTTGGTGAGGGCGTTTAAGGCACGGGCGTGCTTGATGATGCCGCCGATGTAGTGCAGGGCGAGCTCGGAAAGACCGGCGTAGCCGTTGCCGGCAAAGAGGTTTTCACCGTTCTTCCAGATGGACTGGTGCACGTGCATGCCCGAGCCGTTGTCGCAGCTCATGGGCTTGGGCATGAAGGTCGCGGTCTTACCGTAGGCAGCCGCCACGTTCCAGATCGTGTACTTCATGATCTGCAGCCAGTCGGCGCGCTGCACGAGCGTGGAGAAGCGAGTACCGATTTCGCACTGACCCGCAGCACCCACTTCGTGGTGGTGGATTTCACAGGGCACGCCCTGCTGCTCCAGAAGCGTCACCATTTCGGCACGGATGTCGGTGAGGGAATCAACCGGCGGAACCGGGAAGTAGCCGCCCTTAAAGGGAGCGCGGTGGCCGAGGTTGCCGCCTTCAAATTCGATCTTCGTGGACCAGGGGGCTTCTTCCGAGCCGATCTTAAAGAACGTGTGATCCGGGTCGGTGCTCCAGGTGACGCTGTCGAAAATGAAGAATTCAGGTTCCGGACCGAAGAAAGCCTGATCACCGATCCCGGTGGACTTCAGATACGCTTCGGCGCGCTTTGCGAGAGAGCGAGGATCGCGGGCATAGCCCTTGCCGGTGTCGGGTTCAGCGACGTCGCAGGTCAGAATCAGCGTGTTCTGTTCGCGGAACGGATCCATATGAGCCGTGTTGGGGTCGGGCATCAGGATCATGTCGCTGGCTTCAATGCCTCGCCAGCCGGCCATCGAGGAGCCGTCAAAGGGCTGACCGTCTTCGAAGGTTTCTTCCGTGAGCTGATGAGCGGGAACGGAAACGTGCTGTTCACGGCCGCGGGTATCGGTCAGGCGGTAATCGACAAACTTAACATCGTTGTCTTTGACCATCTGCAAAACGTCAGAGGGGGACGTCATATTCTTTCTCCTCGAATCAAAGGGAAGTGTTTTACGTTATCTGTCGCGGCCGGGCCCGAAATAAGCTCATCCGCTTCGTGTTGTCCGAAATTAAGCAAAAACCGTGCCAAAATGAAATTCGAGTTTTTTGCACCTTTTTGCGGCGCCGGCACGCTCGCCATGCACAAAGAATGATCATAATGCACCTGATTGGTGCTTTGTTGCTTTTTGGTGCGCACCTTTGCGGCAGCAACAGTTTTTACCAAAAAAGCGCGCAAATTCCGCCGGCTTCCTTTAATATGCACGATCCAGCGTGTGGGGGTGTTCCGGTTTCGACGGGGTATAGGACGCTGCACGATGCATGTCGAGGTCTAGTCACCTCGTAAAACAGCTAGACACAAATAAACGCCAACAACGAGCGTTTCGCTCTCGCCGCCTAAGGGCCGCGGGCGATGCACCGGATGGTCTCTGGTCCGGGTCGGGTAAAACCGGCAGCATCGTCATTCACAGGGACTGGACTGATGCGGTGTCGCGACGCATTGGTCGAGATCAAGCGACTGGCTGATGACCGGCCCGCCCGAAGGCAGGGTTGTCAGTAAGACTTAAATTTCCGGGCTAAACATGTAGATTCGGCGGAAAAATTGCTTCGGACGCGGGTTCAATTCCCGCCACCTCCACCACTTTTCAATCCCAGACAGTCTAAAGACGTCTGTGATTTCCTTTTATATCAAGCATTTAACCGAATTCCGCGTCTCTAGCCGTCCAGAGCCATCCATGAACATCTGCGATTTTATGATGCATGCTATGATGGATACTGTGAGTTATATAAATATGTAACAAGTTATCCATCATAAAAAACAGAGGGTACAGATGCCGAAAATCGCAAAAGAGCTGACAGTGCTTGAGATCAAACGGCTGGGACAAGGAACTTTTGCCATCGGAGGCGTCAAGGGGCTCTACATCCGCAAAACCCCCACTCAGACGCTTTTTATCCTGCGCTACAGCGACGCCACCGGAAGGCACGACTTTTCCTTGGGCTCATTCCCAGAAACAAGCGTAGCTGCGGCAAGGAAGGCTGCGCGTGAGGCGCGCGCCCTGATCGACAAGGGCGGCAGTCCCATTGAGGAGCGGGAAGGACAAAGAAAAGCAAAAAGAGAAGCCAAGGAAGCAGCGTTGCGAGAAGTCGAGAAAAGCAAACTCACTTTCGAAGCCGTCGCCTTGGAATGGATTTCGGACCGCGCCAAGAATGGCTTTTGGTCCAAGAACCTACGCGGAGAGAAAGATACAAGGCAAATTCTCGCCCGGCACCTCTTTCCGGTCATTGGCAGCAAAAACATTGAACACATCACGCCGGAAGACATCCGCACGTGTCTGGCCCCGATCTGGCAGGCCACGCCTTCAATCGCAAAGAAAGCCCGAACTCATGCCCAGAAGATTTTCCAATGGGCAATCGCCCTTCATAAACGGAACAACCCGGATAATCCGGCCATGATGAGCGGCGCCTTGGGCGTGCTCATGGAACCCTTTTCAAAAAATCGCAAGCCTAAGCAAAACTACGCCGCCTGCGCCGTCTCCGAGCTTCCAAAACTGATGGCGACCATCCACCAGTACGATTCCATGTCCGCCCAGGCTTGTGAGTTTGCAATTTTGACAGCGGCGCGCTCTAAAGCCGTTCGCTTGGCTCGCTGGGACGAAATCGACCTTGAAAAGGGCATCTGGGTCGTTCCTCTAGAACACGACAAAATCAAAACCCCCAATCGCGACAGAACCATTTTTCTGTCCTCTCGCGCAAAGAAACTACTGAGCAAGATTGTTCGTTATGCGGAAAGCCCCTACGTCTTTCCCAGCTCTCATGGCAGCCACTTCTCTGACGTCGCACTCACCATGTTTCTGCGAGGCCTACATGAGAAGCGCCTTGAAGAAGACGGCATCGGGTGGATTGACCCCGTCAAGACGGAAAAACTCAAGAAACCCTGCGTAATCACGCTGCACGGTACGGCGCGTGCCACGTTCCGGACATGGGCCAAGGACGATGAGATAGGCAACAACCGGCGTTTCGACCAAGAAGCCGTCGAATTCTGTCTGCTGCACTCACGCAACGATGCGTACAGCGGCGCTTACGACCGTGCACCGCTCGCCAAAGAGCGCCGCGCCATCATGGAGGCTTGGGGGGAATATGCCTGCTCGTACATCAAGTCATAGGGCTAGCCACTGACATTTTTTCAGCGCTAGCCGTTCAAAACCCCAAAAACCACCAAAACCCTAATTCTAATAAAACATCAAAATTGCTAAACAAATAAACAAAATCTATCGGTTACCAGCCGTCGTATTGCAGCTCCCTTGAGAAAGACTGACTCAAAATCCGCCATCCCAGAGCAATCAAGCGCTCCTCTGAGCGTTTCTCGGCTTCCTGACTGACTGCAAAATATTGCATTCGCAAGCGATCAAATGTGTTCCGATGCGTCCTCTTCGGCCGTTGATACGGATCTCCCCCCAGCCGGTCCTTGATTTTTGCTGCTTTTGAACGTAAACGATCGATTGCACCTTCGCTCTCCGTTCGATAGGAAAGATGCAAACACTTTCGGCAGGCAACCACCTCGCTGCAGTAAAGCACAGCAACGCGACGCCCGCAATGAGGGCAATGAAACCACAAGCGCTTGCCGCCAAAATGTGGCGCCGAGTAGGAAAGCTCGACAACCTCGTGCACGTCTTGCCACTGCTCCTCACCGTCTGAGCGCTTCCGATAGGCGATGTGCAAACGCTGGTCGAACAGCACCATTCCCGCTTCACCAAAAGGTTGACCACCTTGCTTCCAGCTGACCTTCATCGCTATTCCGGTTCTCAGCACCCCCATCCGCTCCTGAACCCAGCCAGACGGAATGAATCGAGCCTGCTCAACTTTCACTCGGTGCTGTGCGCTGACTCGTCCGCTTCCTAAACCACCCATCGTTTTTCCCAAATCAATAGCAAATTTTCATTGGACTTAACGCATGCAATTCGCCGCAACGCCTTGCCCCACGGATGTTTGGCCGCCATCGACCGGTACCGTTTTCATTGCCTTCAACTTGATGAGCATGGAGAGCGTTCGCTCGAATTTACGATCCAGATGCGCCTCGTAGCGCGCGATTGACTCAAAAGGCAGACCCGAAACGGCGCTTCCGAGAGCTTGACGGCGCAGCAAGTCAGCGTTATCGAGCAGCCTTTTTTCTTCGGCAAGATGCGGCAGCACCTCATTTTCCAAAAAACGATCGACCTGATAGATGGTTTCGCCGTACCGCTCTTTTTCAAACCAAAGCGCGCTCACCGCCTCCGGCAACGTCTCAAGCGCCCTGCGCGCCGCTCCTCGTCCTCCCTGTGTCAACTGCTGGTGCGCCTTGTCAACCGACTCGTACATCACTTGAAGGTCTTTCCTCCTTCGTCCCAGACCATCAGTGTCGAGTGCCAAGATTTCCCTCACGGGCAACGATTCATCGTCCGAAAATTCGTTACCTGTAATCCTTGGAAGAAACGGCGTCGCGGTGTTAACAAGTCGAAGTGAATTTGCCATGGCGCAGGCTATCCCGCTATTGATCTGAGCACCTTCGGCCGCGAGTACTCGTCGCTTTCGCCAAAGAATGGAGGCAAGTTCTTCAACCAGAGTTCTTTCCGTCTGTCCGTTGGGCAAGTATTCGTCCTGAAGCTCGTGGAGCAAAGTCTCGAAATCTTGTCGAGATTCATGAGGCAACACTGTCTCCCGGGACAAAATGCCATGCTTCATGGCATTCAAGCGCACAGCAGCATAATCATTTGCCTTATCTATCAATTCGTACTCTTTCATAGCTAATGCATTAAAATTGGAGGTTGAAAACTTGCTCTCAAAGTTTTGCGGCCGGCGACGGTTAAACCTCCAAGCGATACACAATCTGCTTGCTCGGCGAAGGCAACTTGATAAGTTTGATACCATTGGCCGTCCAGCCGTTTTTCCTTCTGAACCACCATCCGAGGCGCCTCCGATCCAGCGAACCTCCTGCACTCAGCCCCGCTTCCTCGAACACGTCGAATATGTCGTCGTCGAAACCAGAGCGCCTTGCTTTTGTTGCGACATCCTTGACGCTGAACGCGTCTGCCTTGAAGATTCGGCTCAATACCTCAAATATCCGTGCTGTTTGTTCTCGTTCCGGGTCATTGACCATCAACTCGAACAGCCGTGTTGCCGGGTCACTTCGCCCCAGCCACAGAAGCGGCAGACGACACCACTCCCCCCATTGCATAAAGGAATTGAGCGTCTTCATCCTGTCTGGTCGCGGCCTGCCAGCAAGCATCCATGCCGAAATAACTGTGAGGGCGCATGAAACAAAATGAGCGCGCTTCTCTCGTAAATCCTCGATGAGATTCGGATGACGGAATTCCCGCTCAGCAGGATTTGCCTCCGAAGGGTTAAGGCAGATCGTCAGCACCCGCCGCGTCATGTCCTCAACCGGCCCGACATTGTTGCCACTCGAAAGAAGTAGAGTCCGCGTACTTGCTTCCGCCGTGCGGCTCACCCCGAGAATCCGGGCGTTGAATGTCGGCTCCGTAATTGCCATGCAGAGGCTTTTGAAAGCGTAAATATCCGTTGTCAGATTGTCGAAGATGATTGCCGCAGGCGAAGAAAGCAACTGGGAATGGAGGAACTTTCGACACTCTTCATCATCCTTGGGGAAGCTTGATGCTGCCACCTCGTCACCCGTGGCGAACGCCGCGACCAGCGCCGTCAGATACGACTTTCCCGAGCCCGGCAAATGCGCCTGCACATGGATCATCGGAGCCAGCTTAAGCTGCGAGCGAACCACTGCCGTCAAAATGGCCGATAGGGCTGCACTCCTGTCGCAGTCGGCGTCAAAGGGGAACTCCTCCAGCAAAGCCTCAAGTTCGGCGAGAGCTTTGAACGCGTCTTCCTTTGTCGGAGCCAAGGGCACAGCGTACGCATGCTCATCAAAGTCGGCGTAAAGCTTGTTGGCAGCGTTGTAACCCGCCTTCATCAATACACGCCCGTGCGCGTCAATCATCGGCTGTCTAGCAATTCCGATGATTTCGGGCAATGCCTGATGACGCCCACTTTCGAGAATCGCTGACAAGTATTTGGCAGAGGGGTCGCATGGCACGATCCTCTTCGCTCTCCCATCAAAGTGCTGCCACCGCGTCACAGCCGACAAATCCACAAGCAGGCTGTTGGTGTTGACTTCTTGAAGTTGTAAATTACCTGTAATCGTAGAGCGCGAAAGCCGAATGATGCGCCCGCTGCGCTGAAAGTAAACCCCTGTCCTCGCGAGTTCTGTCTCGGCGGCCACAACGATGCGATTGACCTCGCCCGGCGCAGTAGTAATGCGCGCCTTCATAAGCGCCGCTTCGTGCTCAATACCCAAATAATCCAGCAGCTCCGAAATGCCTCGCCCAACACAATGCCCATGCAAACACTTGAAGGAACCATGCGGGTGACTCTCATCCGGAGCCCAATAGACAGCGCCACTATCGTCCTGATCCGTATGCTCATTGACCCACGGGCAAGTCATGTCGTATTTGCCGGGCGCAATTTCTCGTTTCAATAGCCCACGTTCACTCAATGCTTGAAGCACGATGTTCGTCGTTGGCGCGGGCATATAGACCGCATTTGCTTGCGCGCACGCAGCGGGCTGACGAACGACGCCAAGCGGCGTAAATGTTTGTTGTCTAGCACATGTCGCGCTGACGAAACTGATCTGAAGCCCTTCGCGCAACTCATCAATTGAGTAGCGGCGATTTGGCTCCCACAATCTCAAACGACAGCGAAATTCAGGGCGATACTTCCCATTGCATCCGACCGGCAAGCGCATCAGTCGCGCGCAAGGTCCACCCGCGCCGGGATCGCTTAGCCCCGAAGCAATGATCGATTTTGAGAGGTTCTCTGCTTCACTTCGATCAAGGATCGGCTCGCGAAGGAAGTAGCCCACTTGGAAATTGCCCTCGGATGTTTCGAGCACATACGTCGGCGGCAACGTGACACGGCTGAAAGGAATCTGGGCTTTCTGCTTTCCCTCGACAACAGCCGGCGTCACATCGTCAAGCGCCACGACAAACTGACCGGCAAAAGATTTCTTGCGCCGGTGGTAAACACCATCAGTGTCCGGAGCGAATGCCGAGATCGCAAAATAATTGTTTGAATGACCGAACCCGGGTGCGTCGTTACCCGTGAACGGTTTGGCTATCCAGCGAGCATCGCGGGAAGGATCGCCAACGAAAGACACAGTAACAGGGCGCCAATCTCCGCAATGAGCGGTAGAAATGGCAAAAGCTTCAAGAAGAAATTCGACATTTGAAACCTCAAGGCGTTCGTTTGAAAGATGTTCCAGCGATAGGGCATAGCCCTTCTGGTCCTGAGTCTCACTCATCGTCGTCCTCCATTCGAGAACGCGCCTCGACGAGCGAACTCACGAGCGTCTTGATTTCTTCATTCGTCTTTCCGAGAATGCGCGCCTTGTTAACGGCAACGATCTCAGATACGAGCCAAGCCGATGCGCGGTCGCCAACCTTGATTGCCGGTGGCAGCAGCCCCTTGGCGATATAAGCGTAAAAGGTTGAGCGGGCGAGCGCTGTGTGGTCCTGCGCTTCGCGAGCTCGGAAAAAGAGTTTATGAGTCATCATAGAATCCTCATGGATTAATTAAGATGACTCAACTATCCGTCAGCTATAGTCTAGCTTGTCAATATAGCCGATCAAATTATTTACATTGTTGATTTATAAGGATTTTTTCAACCATTCGGCTATATCCGGTGCTTGCAAAACATCCGAATTCTTCTTCGCGGCAAGGACCAGTCGTTTGACTTCGGAAAAACTGCAGTTCAGTTTCAGTGCCATCAGTCTGTAGCGAGCTTCCACTCCCGGCTCCTGCTGTTCGAGCCCTATAAAAAGCCGCAATATCCGACAGTATTTTTCGACGGTTGTTTCGGATTTCCCTTTTTGAGCGGGCAACAGGTTTTCTACTCGCGAATTGATGAATGCAAATGTTGATCCCGTCCAGCGAAAACAGTCTGCAAGAACTGCGGTTCGATCTGCTATTTGCAAGCAGACAGGTACTCCCGGCTTTAAAAGCAATTCATAGCCATTTAAGTAGCAAACTCTGATTTGTCCGTCTTTGAGTCCATTCAAAAATCCAAGCCCGAACGAATTCGCTATTGCGGCGGCAACGGCAGAAAAATCCACTTGCGACTGCTGCACGTCCTCGGGTTTGATAGGTATGCGTGCAATATCTTCTCGATCGTTGCAAAGCGCATACAAGTCCCCGTTTTTTTCCTCAACGGCAACAGTACAACAAAAGCACCCTGATTCAGGGCATTCTATAAGTGTTGCACAAGGGGCTGCTCGCAGAAATCCCTGTTCTCTCAGCGCAGTTACTTTTTTAGGATCGTAAGCCCGAAGCTTCCTATCTGGATATCCCAACTGCTTTTGAAAATCGGGCACATTGCTCGTTAACGCTGCAAACAGAGCATCAGGTTTGTTCGCCATCGATAGTCTCTCGGGGCTGCTACGAAAGTTTTTCCAGCCCGTTGGCAACTAAAAATGCATGAATGTCTTCGTCTGCCTCTCCAAAATCCAAATTTTGCATGCCGCTTTCGGAGAGCCGGATATTTTTCCTGATTTCGTGGCCGTAGCGCAGCTTAATTTTCATCTGCAAGGTCACCGACCGCAGCTCAATCAAATTTTGCAGTGCCGTGCCGAAAAGCTTATTGAGCTGGTCGTAAATAGCCTGTGTCGAGTTTTCTTTCGAGTTGTTCGGTGCTGTCAAATTGATAGAAACGACTTTTCCAAGTCGGCAGTCTCTGAGCTGCATTCCGACAATGGCACAGGATTTAACAGCCTTCCAAGGCTCACAAACAAAGTCCGGCGGGCATTTCAGCAGCCAACGGAGGCTGTACACCGGTGCTTGTTTTTGTCTTGGCAGTTCAGGGAGTCCAAGAATACACCGACAGAATGCCTCGTGAAATTTGTCTCCCACGCGCCCAAAGCCCTGCGTACTGACGTCAAGCGTGCCTTTGAGTGCGTTGTAAGCAAAAACAAGCGTTCTAGACGGCAGTCGGGGACGCCCCGTGAATTCGCCCTGCACAAATTCGTCCGATGTTTCGTTGTAGTCCGAAATCTGAGCAAGAATCAGTCGCTTTTCGCCTCGTTTCCCCACGTCTTTGATTTCGCAAAAACGCCCGCGCATTTGCTTGCTGAGGATGCCTCGAATTGCTTCGGACAA
>OMDL01001639.1_pt1 | contig 10924 bp, 9 predicted proteins | sample 1674081 | NCBI WGS metagenome assembly OMDL01 (sample SAMEA103958139, study PRJEB25191) | human gut metagenome | biome: human-associated habitat [ENVO:00009003]; feature: intestine environment [ENVO:2100002]; material: feces | place: Germany | collected 2013/2015
GCGGTACTCGTCCAGGTTGACCGTCGTGACCTCGGAGAAGTCGATGTCGCCCTTGTTGTACCACTCGACCAGCTGCTTGTAGGTGCCCACGGGCGTACCGCCGGTGGCCAGGCCCAGCACGCAGTTGGGCTTCATGATGACCTGGGCCGAGATGATGTTGGCGGCCTTGCGGGACATGTCGTAGTAATCTTTTGCACGGATGATCTTCATAAGAAAATACCTCCTGATCTTTTCGGGGTGCGTTGCCCCGGTTTTCCTATTCTTCATTATACCACGCCATGGGGCGGGATACCATGACCGGTTTATGTGATTTGTACCAAGATTTTGTATCGTCTTTGCAGCAAATCACAGAAAAAGCCGCGGACGGGCTGATCGCCCGCCCGCGGCGGAGTTGATAAAGGGAACCAGACCTTTATCCGGTGATGCCTGTTTTTACAGCATCTTCTTCAGCTCATCGTAGACGAACTGGACCTTGGGTCCGATGACGACCTGGCAGGCAGTCTTGCTGGGGCGGATGACACCGGCAGCACCGGCAGCCTTGACGGCCTTCTCGTTGACAGCAGTGCTGTCCTTGACCTCAAAGCGCAGACGAGTGGCGCAGTAGTCAACGTTGGCAACGTTGCCCTTGCCGCCGACAGCAGCCAGAACGCCGGAGGCGATGGCGGTGAAGTCGTTGTTGGCGAGGGTGATGTTGGCCTCAGCAGCCTCGGCATCCTCGTCCTCACGGCCGGGGGTCTTCAGGTCGAACTTGACGATAGCGAACTTGAAGACCAGATAGAAGACAACGAAAGCGGCGATGCCCAGAGGGATGATCATCCAGGTCTTAGCATGTGCGGGCAGGCTGGCGGAGAAGATCAGGTCGGTAGCACCGGCGGAGAAGCAGAAGCCTGCGCGGAAGCCGGAGTAGTAGGTGATGATGGTGAAGATGCCGTACAGAGCAGCATAGACAACATACAGGGGGAAGCAGAGGAACATGAAGCCGAACTCGAACGGCTCGGTAACGCCGCAGACGAAAGCGCAGATAGCAGCGGAAACAACCAGACCGATAGCAGCCTTCTTGTTCTTGGCAGTCTGGACCATGGCCAGAGCAGCACCGGCAATACCGAACATCATGCAGGGGAAGAAGCCGGACATGTACATGCCGAGGTCCCAATAAACACCATTCTGACCGGTGACATCGCCAGCCCAGTAGTGGCTCAGGTCGCCCAGACCGATGGTGTCGAACCAGAACACGTTGTTCAGAGCGTGATGCAGGCCGGTGGGGATCAGCAGACGGTTCAGGAAAGCGTAGATGCCGGCGCCGATGCCGCTCATCTTGGCAATGCCGTTGCCGAGGGCAACCAGAGCGCCGAAGATGACGGGCCAGACGAACAGCAGAACAACGGAAACCACGATGGAAACAACGGCGGTCACGATAGCAACGCTGCGCTTGCCGCTGAAGAATGCCAGCCAGTCAGGCAGCTGGGTGTTCTTGAACTTGTTGTAGCAGGCAGCACCGATGATGGCGGCCAGGATGCCGATGAAGGAGTTGCCGGCGATCTTGCTGAAAGCAATGTAATCGACGGTGCCTTCCTCCAGCGTGCGGACAGCGCCGACAACGCCGGGGCTGAGCAGCTGCTGCATCATCAGGAAGCTGACCAGACCGGCCAGACCTGCGGTACCGTCATGGTCATCAGACAGACCGACGGCAGCGCCGATGGCGAACAGCCATGCCATGTTGTCGATCAGGGCGCCGCCGGCCTTGATCAGCAGGAAACCTACGGTGTAAGCAGCACCGGAGGTCGGGCCCTCGGCACCCATAACGGCGGGAGCCAGAGCGTAACCAATGCCCATCAGGATACCACAGACGGGCAGAGCAGCAACGGGAAGCATAAGAGCTTTACCGAGCTTCTGCAGATACTTCATCATAAAAGCATTCCTCCAAAAATTGTGAGTGGGTCTCTCCCAACTCGGCGCCGGGCCGTCTGGTTCCGCAGCCGCGACACTTTGTTAATCTCATATTAACATATTCTTCACAAAAAAGAAAGTGATTTTAGCAAAATTGTCGAAAAGCCGAAAATTCAACGGTTTCTTTGTGCAATATTCAAACACGCCATTGATTTTTGCCCAAATTTCTTTGAAAATTTAACTTTTTTGGAAAGTTATTTTCATAACGGGATGAATCTACGCCTCGGCTACGTCCTTCGTCGCCACCACATCCACGCCGGTCCCGGCTGCATCGGGCAGCAGGACCTGACCGATGTGTACAGGGGCGGGCACCACGACGCTTTTCAGCGCGCGGACAACGTCAAAAATTTTCTCCTTCGGGATGTCGCTGCGGGTCTTGCAGCTCACGGCGGGCAGGGTGCCGCCGGTCACGCGCACCGTTGTGGTCACAATGCGCGTCGGGGCGGTGACCTCCTTACGAGCGTAGGCGTCGCCGCGCGGGCAGGTGTTGCCCTGCACGGTGACCACCGCGCCGCCGTCCAGCGTCACAGTCAGCGGGCAGCCCATCGGGCAGCCGATGCAGATCAGTTCACGTTTTTCCATCGTCAGCCCTCCTCCAACGTTACCGTCACGGCGTCGCCCGGGCCGCGCAGGAGCTCGGCCTTCAGCCGCACAGTCTCCATCTCGCCGGGGGCCAGCACGGGCCGCTTGCGGCTGTAGATGCAGTCTGTACCGCGGTACACCGCGATTTTTTTATTTTTGTACACGCCGCCCACGCGGAACCGCAGCGTCACGGTATCCCCCGCGCAGTCGGGGCGGATGGTGGTCGGCACGGTGTAGCGCACGCCGTTTTCGCACCGCACGGGCAGGGTGCGGCCCGCCGCGGCCCCGCCGCCCGCAATGTATGCCGCCGCGTGCTCACCTGCCGCCGCGGCTTCCTCCGACACATAATCCACCAGGTCATGCACATGCAGCACGTTGCCCGCGGCAAAGACGCCGGGCAGGTTCGTTTCCAGGCTCTCATTGACCGCCGGGCCGCCGGTGACGGGGTTCAGTGCCACGCCCGCGGCGCGGCTCAGCTCGTTTTCGGGCAGCAGCCCGCAGGAAAGCAGCAGCGTGTCGCAGTCGTAGTGTTCCTCGGTGCCGGGGACGGGTTTTCCGTTTTCGACCCGCGCCAGCGTGATGCCGGTCACGCGCTCCTTGCCCTGAATGTCCACTACCGTGTGGCTCAATTTCAGCGGAATGCCAAAATCATCGAGGCACTGCACAATATTGCGCTTTAAGCCGCCGGAGTACGGCATCAGCTCCGCCACGCAGAGCACCTTTGCCCCCTCCAGCGTCATGCGGCGTGCCATGATAAGGCCGATGTCGCCGCTGCCCAGGATCACGACCCGCCGCCCGGGCAGGCAGCCCTCCATGTTGACGAGCCGCTGCGCCGTGCCCGCGGTGAAGATTCCCGCGGGCCGGTAGCCCGGAATGTTCAGCGCGCCGCGCGGGCGCTCACGGCAGCCCATGGCCAGAATGACCGCCTTGGGGTGCAGTTGAAACAGTCCGTCGGTCTTGTTCATGGCGGTGACGGTTTTGTCCGCCGCCAGATCCAGCACCATCGTGTTGAGCTTGTATTCAATTCCCAATTCGCGTACCTGCGTCACAAACCGTGCCGCGTACTCGGGGCCTGTCAGCTCCTCTTTAAAGGTATGCAGGCCGAAGCCATTGTGGATGCACTGGTTCAGGATGCCGCCCAGCTCACTGTCGCGCTCCAGGATCAGGATGTCCTGCACGCCGCTTTTGCGTGCGGCCACCGCCGCGGCCAGCCCCGCCGGGCCGCCGCCGATAATGACCAGATCAACGTTTTTCATGGCAGACGCCCCCTTTCACAGGCTATCCTTGTTCGTGCCGACGATGATTTTGGACGCACCGCCGGACTTGGTGATCTCGCTCTGCGGCACGCCCAGCTCCCGCGCCAGGATCTCCATGACGCGCGGGCTGCAGAAGCCCGCCTGGCAGCGGCCCATGCCCGCGCGGGTGCGCCGCTTGACGCCGTCCAGACTGCGCGCGCCGGGCGTGCGGCGGATGGCGTCGATGATCTCGCCCTCGGTCACGCTCTCGCACCGGCATATAATCTGCCCGTAGGCCGGGTTTTGCCGGATAAGCTCCGCCCGCGCTGCAAGATCCAGCGCTTTGGGGTCCAGAATGCCCCTGCGCGTCGGGTCAAAATCGGGCTTATTGTGTAAGTGCAGACTGCCGCGCACGATGTCCGCGACCATCACACCGATGGCCGGGGCGCTGGACAGGCCGGGCGACTCGATGGCCGCGCAGTCCACAAAGCCGGGCGCGATCTCGCCGATGAAGAAGTCGTGCCGCGCCTCGTGGGCGCGCAGACCCGCGAAGCTCGTGATGGTCTGGCGCAGCGGAATGTCCTTGACCGCGAGGCCGGATTTCTCCCGCACCTCGTCCAGGCCCGCCGCCGTCGTGGCCGTGGCCTCCTTGTCGTCCACGTCGATGGCCGTCGGCCCGACCAACAAATTGCCGTGCACCGTGGGCGTTACCAGCACGCCCTTGCCGTATTTGCCCGGCAGCTGGAATACCGTGTGCCGCACATGCTGCCCCGCCGCGTGGTCAAGCAGGAAGTAATCTCCCCGCCGGGCCGTGATGGTCATGGGGTGCGCCGCGTCGGCCATATTGTGCAGCGTGTCGGCGTATACGCCCGCCGCATTGACGATGCAGCGTGTTTCCAGCGTGCCGTGGTCGGTCTCGACGGCCCACCCGGCTCCGCCGCCGTCCAGCGGGTGCAGGCCCGTAACTTTGGTGTCAAACCGAAACTGCACACCGTTTTTGGCGGCGTTCTCCGCCAACGCAAACGTCAGGCCAAACGGGCAGACGATGCCGCCCGTGGGTGCCCACAGTGCGGCGACGGCGGCGTCCGAGATGTTCGGCTCCATTCCCACCAGTTCGTCCCGTTCTATGATGCGCAGCCCCTCCACGCCGTTGGCGATGCCGTTTTCATAGAGCTTTTGCAGCGCGGGGCGGTCCTCGTCGCTCAGGCAGACGACAAGGCTGCCGCACCGTTCGTAGGCAAAATCCAGCTCCTTCGCAAGGGCCGGCATCCGGCGGCTGCCCTCGACATTGAGCTTGGCCATCAGGCTGCCGTGGGCCGCGTCGTACCCAGCGTGGACAATGGCGCTGTTGGCCTTGGACGTGCCGCAGCAGACGTCCTCCTCCTTCTCTACTACAAGAATTTTCGCGTCATACCGCGAAAGCTCCCGCGCACAGGCGCACCCGGACACGCCCGCGCCGATAATGATGATGTCGTACATATTGATACCTCGTGTTGTTTGTTTGCAGAGCATGTGCGGTGCCAGAAGCCCTCCGGGTCGATGCGGGCATCGACCCCTACAGCGTAGGGGCGGATTCCATATCCGCCCGGGGGCCTTGCCGCTGCCGCAGGTCAGGCCTTTCCGCAAGCGTAATTTTGCCTTTTGGCAGAGGGCCGGACATGTCCGGCCCCTACCGGGAGGCACGCTTTTAAAAGACCTCTTCCGTAAGTTCTCCCCTCATCCGCCCCTTCGGGCCACCTTCCCCCCAAGGGGAAGGCTTTAGGGGCCTTACTCCTCCTTCGCCCAGCCGTAGCTGCACCGCACCGCCTTATTCCAGCCCTTCAGCCGTCTGGTGCGCTCGTCGTCGGGGATGCCCGGCATAAACTCACGGTCCACCGACCAGTTTTGCAGCACGTCCTCGGTGCTGCTCCAATAGCCGACGGCCAGCCCGGCCAGATACGCCGCGCCCAGCGCCGTCGTTTCCACACAGCAGGGACGCTTGACCGGCAGGTTGCTGATGTCCGCCATCGTCTGCAGTAAGTAATTGTTCGCGCACGCGCCGCCGTCCACCTTGAGCGCCGTCAGGTCAATGCCGGAATCCGCCTGCATGGCGGCCAGCACATCGTTGATCTGGTAGCACAGGCTGTCCAGCGTGGCGCGGATGATGTGGTTCTTGTTCACGCCGCGGGTCAGGCCCACGATGGTGCCGCGGGCGTACTGGTCCCAGTGCGGCGCACCCAGACCGGTGAACGCAGGCACGACGTAGCAGCCGTTCGTGTCCCTGACCTTCTGCGCCATGTACTCGCTGTCGCGGGCGTCCTCCAGCAGATGCAGCTCGTCCCGCAGCCACTGGATAGCTGCGCCCGCCACAAAAATCGAACCTTCCAGCGCATAATTCACCCTTCCGTCCAGTCCCCACGCCACGGTGGTGACCAGCCCGTTTTGGGAGAATACCGGCTTCTCGCCGGTGTTCATCAGCAGAAAGCCGCCCGTGCCGAAGGTGCTCTTGGCCTCGCCCCTGGTAAAGCAGGTCTGGCCGAACAGCGCGGCCTGCTGGTCGCCCGCCGCCCCCGCGATCTTGATCTCGCCGCCGAAGTGCATCGGGTCGGCGTACTCGTAGAACTCGCTGTTGGGCACGGGACGTGGCAGCATACAGCGCGGTATATCGAGAATTTTCAGTATCTCGTCGTCCCAGTCCAGCGTGTGGATGTTGAACATCATCGTCCGGCTGGCGTTGGAGTAGTCGGTCACGTGGATCTTGCCGCAGGTCAGCTTCCAGATGAGCCACGTCTCCACCGTGCCGAACAGCAGGTCGCCGCGCTCGGCACGCGCACGCACGCCGGGCACATTGTCCAGGATCCACTTGAGCTTTGTGGCCGAGAAGTAGGCGTCGATGACCAGCCCGGTCTTTTGCCGGATCAGGTCGGTCAGGCCGCGGGCCTTCAGCTCGTCGCAGTACTCGCTTGTGCGGCGGCACTGCCAGACAATGGCGTGGTAGACCGGCTCGCCGGTGTCACGGTCCCAGACGATGGTCGTCTCGCGCTGGTTCGTGATGCCGATGGCGGCAATGTCCTCCGCCGACGCGCCGACCTCGTTCATGGCCGACAGCGCCACGCCGAGTTGGGTCGTCCAGATCTCGTTGGCGTCATGCTCGACCCAGCCGGGCTTGGGGAAATACTGGGTGAACTCCTTTTGCGCGACGCTGCACATCTCGCCCCTGGCGTTAAAAAGAATGCAGCGGTTGGACGTGGTGCCCGCGTCCAGCGCCATGATATATTTTTGCTTTGTCATCGCGGTTTCTCCTTTTTACAGCAGAAAATCGATCCGTGTCTTTATTATACAGGATGTTCAGATTTTATGCGCGTGGCAAAACCGCCAAATTTTTCACCCTATTTTTGGCAGGGCTGGCGTTGGGCGGGGCGGGCACGGCATACCGGATGGTGCGGAGATGCCCCCGTATAAGCTCGTATAAGCTATGGAAAAGACCGAAGCAGTACGCCCACGATTTCCGGGCACGCCGCTTCGGTCTTTTTATGGTTTTGTCTCAGGGGGCTTTTTCCGGCTCTTGGGCAGCTCCTCCGCCGCGGCAATCGCCACAGCGGTCACCTCCACCGCACCGGCCTCCAAAAGTGCCAGCGCACACGCCGATGCCGTCGCACCGGTTGTGATAATGTCATCGATCAGCAGCACCCGCCTGCCGGTCAGATCTGTGCCGGGGCGGCAGCCAAACGCGCCCCTGGCGTTTTGCAGGCGCTGCTCGCGGGTAAGCTCCTTCTGCGGGCGGCCCCGGCGCTTGATGTACAGCGGTGTCTCCACCGGGACCCCCAGCACCGCGCCCAACCGGCGCGCCAGCAGCAGCGGCAGACCCGGCATACCGGGCAGCGGCTGGCGGGGCGGCACCGGCACAATGCAGCTGTACAGCGGCAGCGCGGTCACACCCGCATACTGCGGCATTTTTCCGGGCTGTTTGGCCGGCAGTGCGCCGAACACCAGCACGGCCACACGGTCCGCCAGCTCCCGGGCATACCAAAAGCAGCCGCCCCGCTTGCAGCGCAAAACGGCTGTACGTACAATATCCTCGTAATAATACGCCGCGGCAGCCTCCCGCACGGCGTAAAAATCGTGTTCGCCCTCCGGCAGACGCGCCGGAATGTGCTGTAAGCGCATTTCCTCGGGCACGCAGGCCGGGCAAACCGTGCCCTGCAGTGCGTCCGGCCCCAGCAATGACCCGCAAAACGGACAGCGCCGCGGAAAAAGCAGGTCCGGCAGACGGCGCAGCTGCGCAAAATCCGTGCGCACTTAATAGAAGCCGCAGCCGTGCTTGCCGTTCTGCTTGACACGGTACAGCGCCTTGTCAGCATCCTTGAAGATGCTCTCGCCGGGGTTTGCGCGATCCGTAAAGGCCACGCCCACGCTCAGCGAGATGGCCGGCAGATCGTCCGTCGGACAGTACAGCTGATTGTTGATCACCGTGATTTTCTCACGTATGGTATAACTCAATTCCTGATTCACATCCACCATGATAACGGCGAACTCGTCACCCACCGCATGTCCGTAAGTGTCGTTGACATGTTTAAAAATGTCAATGTCACAGATAATCATTGCAAACGGCTTCTCGCCGTTCTCGTAGATATTCAGGATCTTTTCAAACGAACCGCGATTCAGTGCGCCGGTCAACGCGTCGTGCTCGGCCTCGTGGCGGATGATCTTCTGCGTCTCCTGGTTTTCGCGGTAGACTTCGTTGTAGGTCAGTGCCAGGTCCTGCAATTCTGCCGCGCCCACCACCGGGAAAATCTCCCCGCGCCGGATGCTCTGACCGTAGTCCATCAGCGGTTTTACCACCAAATGGCGCGTTATCATGCAGATTTCCAGCATGAGCAGTACCAGCAGCGCCGCGCACAGCTCAATTTTACGGTACACGCCGGTGAAAACGGCCTCAGCTCCGCTCTGGCGGCTGCGTGTCAGTGCAGTCAGGCTGTCCATGCTCTCGGTGATTTTTTCGTTCACATCATCGCGCATATTTTGATATTGGTCGTTGCAAACCAACTGCTGTGCCTTGCGCATCTTCTCGCTGTCTGTCATCGTTATGTCACTGTCATGCAGCGAGACAGACCGGATTTCCGTCGGCCAGCTCGACTCGTCCGCCAGCGTGGCCTGCGCCACAAGCCGCATGGCATACCGATCCGTATAGCTCAGATTTTGCGACGTTGTCATGGCGGATTTCAGCAGCGTGAAAGCATCGGTGTCGCCGTAATGCTCTGCAAAATACTCTAAAGCGTTCTCGCGGCGGCGGGTCGTGTTCAGCTCCTCAAAGTAGTTGTCCATGTACTCCCGCTGACCGGTGGCGGTGTACATCCGCACCTGCTCGATCAGGTAGTCCGACCCGCTTTGCAGCTGCCGGGCCAGTGTCTCGCACTGGATGTAATCGTCCGTGGCGGTCTGCATTTGAGCCAACTCCCCCGTGCCCTGCACCGCGAACGCGACGAGCACCACCGCCAACACCAGCGTGGCGACAATATCAAAGATGCTCACCCGCTGTATCCTAATCTTTTTCAACACCCGGCCCGCTTTCCAACCAGAATTTTTATAATATTCCCGATTATTTTGTATAATATATATAGTTATAGTATACAAAAAGTCAAATCTGATTGCAACTTTATTCGTTTGGCACAATCGACAAATTTGGGGCCGGATTTTCGGCAGAACCTCTTACTGCCGCCGTCGTCTGCGTTTTTCAAATCGTATTATAATATCACATTATTCACAAATAATGTATAAAGAATTCGGCATTCCCCACAATTGACGCAGCATCGTTATGTGAATATACTTTATTTGTACGGTTTTATACTGATGTGGGAGGCGTGCGCTATGGCCCGGTTCTGTGATTCCAACCAAAAAAGAGGGGTTACCCTCGTTGAACTGATCGTTGTCCTGGTCATCCTGGCCGTATTGGCAGCGCTTTTGGTCCCGTCCCTGACCGGCTATATCGACAAAGCCGTTGAAAAGCGCATCGTGCTCCAGGCTCGCTCCCTCATGACCGCCGCCCAGGCGACAATTGATGAGGCGTATGCGAAAGGGCAACTCGTATACAGCGCCGCCGCCGACGCCTACGTGCCTTCTTCTGCAGCGGTCAAGCAAGCCATGATCAAGCAAATTCTGGATTTGTCTGAAATGAGTGAGGACGACTGTGGGTGGAGATTCTCAATTACCGTCGCCTCAAACACAGATTACCCCACCGCAAAAATTGACATCCTTGAATTTTGTAATAAGGAACATTCTATTACCTATCGTCTCCGAAACATCAATAAGAGATACCCTGGCGGTTGGAGCGGTGTCACCAGACAGACAACGCTCTCTTCTAAATGGCCCCGGCCGTATACCCCTATCTGTTTATCTTCTGCAGAGTACGATCCTACAAGGTATCCATCTTGATTTGTATACTGTCTCTGTAGCTTTTTCATCCAGTAGGAGACTCTCCTAAGTAAAGGGCCGACCTCTCACACCACCGTGCGTACTGACCAGTACACGGAGGTTCAACCGCATACGTGCAAGAACTCGTAGCAGTTGAGGATACCAAAGTATCCTGCTGCTGCAAGTCTTTCGTTTGTACCGTATCTCTTACATTAAAGGTCCTTGAATTTCTACAAAAAAAGGAGCCACTGACCTCAACCCAAGTCAACGGCTAAATGATAGGGTTCGTGCTCCCCGTAGCTTGTCAGTCCAGCCGGGAATGAACAATGCTCCGTCTTGATTGCGTAGTAGCCGTGGTCGATGCCGATAATGATGCTCATGGGAAATACCTCCATTTTTTGTATTCTACACTCTATATTAAACGGTTGCCTTTTGGGCATCCGTAATTTTTTGCATGAAAAAAGCGGTTCATTGGTATTGTACCAACAAACCGCCATTGAGGAATTGGTGAGCCTTTTTTGACAGCTCTCTCCCCTTCTGATATAATTGGCTCTTGGTTGTCGCCTCCAAATTACGAGGGAGGTGAACGCTTGAGTTTACAGGAAATAATTTTGCTGCTTACTTTTATTGGCAGCTGCATATATGCCACCGTTTCTCTTACAATAAAAGTTCTTGCATTTCTCCTACAAAACAAAAAGAGCCGCTGACTTGGGTTGAAGTCAGCGGCAAAACGAAAGCACTCACACAAAGCGGCAATCATTATGAAAAAA